>Ga0209295_1000110_pt1 | contig 102073 bp, 118 predicted proteins | sample Porto_5metaG_FD_187428 | JGI IMG/M metagenome (GOLD analysis project Ga0209295, IMG submission 187428) | Marine algal microbial communities from Porto, Portugal - Porto_5 metaG (SPAdes) (version 2) | ecosystem: Host-associated > Algae > Red algae > Unclassified | place: Portugal: Porto...
TGTTTTTTGATCAAGAAAGCTATGGTATAAAACTTAAACAAAAATATGAAAAATATGATGATTTTGGTTTGTTGGTTGGAGAGTATAATATTGATGATGAAGATATTGAGGATAAAGGTGATGCATTATTCGAACGATTTCTAAAAGAAAATGGTTTAATTAAAGCATAGCGTTTTTGTGTAATACGTTACAATAAATAAAATTATATAGAAGAAGACATCTTTATCTTTTTGAAGACTGTTATGTAGTCTTTAAAACTTTTCTAGAAGTATATTGATTCTGAAGGCGATGCGTTTTGGGAATAATAGAACCAAAGTGTCCATGTTTATGGGCACTTTTTTTATTTGCATTGCCGAGATAAAGCAATCATGAATATTTTATTTTGTCCAGAAAGAAGAACCTGCGGACGCTGATCATTGGGCACTTTAAGTGCCTCAATGGGTGTCTGTTTTTATATTGTGTTTTTTGTATCTTTATTCCTATTTAATGACAAGTTTTGTGTTGGTAAAATTGACCTTGTGAATGAATAGGAGGGAGTGACTTCTTCTGGGGAAGATACTAGATGCAAAAGCACTTACAAGTGCCATGGACGCAAGAGCGAAGCATTATCAGGAACTCCGAGAACAAATGGTAGATTTAAAAAAGGCACTACAAGGCGTGGCAAACCTCGGTGATGATTTCACTGGTAAAGGTGCCGATAACATTAAAAGTTTTTATAAAGAGCTAGCTGGAATTGTGGACATGTTTATCAGCTTCATCGATAAGCAGAAAGCCTTTCATGAAGGTGTTTCTGGGACACTTGATGATACAAACTTTGGTGGTGACACCTTTGTAGAAGAGCACTTTTTAGACAATGCAGTACATATGGGGATCAAAAACGCAAAAAGTATTGTAAAGGATCAAAAAAAGGCGCTCAAAACGATTTTTGAAGATATTGATGACCTCATTTCTCTGGAGGTATTTGATAGTAAAACATTTGATGAAAAGGTTGCAGATGCGGAAGATGAACGGAAAAAGACCGTTAAAGACTTAATTGAACTTGATCAAAATTTAAAAGATGAATATGCTTTGTCAGAGACTGAAGAGAAGGCTACAATGGCATTGTACGCAGAAATGATGAATGCCACGAATGACGGAAAATCCATTTCACCTATGAATTTTGACAAAAAAGCATTTCAAGATAGTGAAATCTATAAGGCAAAAAGCGATATTGAGAAGCAAACTGCTGAATATCTCAAAATCAAAAAAGAACAAGAAGAAGCCCGCGAGATCGCAAAGGAACAAGAAGCACTCGCCAACCGTCCTTGGTATGAAAAAGCCCTTGATTATGGGGGAAACATTGTCAATGAGCTAACCGGTGTGAATGATGCAAAACGTGCAGCTACGGGCGTCGATCCAATCACAGGCGAAGAGCTTACGGCAGGCCAACGAGTCGCTGCAGGTGGCATGGCAGCAGCAGGATATATCCCAATCGTCGGCTGGGCAGGACGCATTTTCAAAGGCGGGAAAGCCGTCTATAAAACGACTCAAGCCACATCAGCTGCAGTCAGAGCAGTCGATATTTACAAGACATCGCAAAAGTCTTTTGATGCGTTGAAAACTTCTCAAAAAGGCTTATATGGTCTCACCGCGACCAATGGCTTCAGCGAAGCGATTACAGGTCGAGACATGTTTGGAAATAAGATCTCTAAAGAACAGCAGGAAGCCAGTATGAATGCGGCGCTGGGGATGCTTTTACCGTTTGGGGCAAAAGGGTTTCATGGTAAGATGGGAATCAAGAAAGGTGAGAAAAATTCATTATCTCCAGGTAATGGGCTAGCTACACATGAATCCAGAGGTGGGCACTTAATAGAGAGACATGTTGGGAAAACAGATGAAGAACTATTAGAAAGGCTGAAAAGTAATCCTAAAATCACGGGTTCTTCTACTTTTAACGATAGAATGACTGCAGAAAGAGTTGCTGATTCAGTTCTGGGTGATCCTAAGAGTGTTGATAAAATACAAAAGTGGTTATCCGACCCCAACAGTAGACCTACATTACCATTAAAATATAAGGGTGATGGAGAGGTAATTGGAAGAAGTGTTTCGAGAAATTCAGAAGTAGTCGAGAATGTTACAAATGCAAAAATTATACTGAAAAAAGATGAGAATGGCGGTTTTATTTTAACAGGATACCCTGTTAAATAGAAAGAAGGATGATAAAATGAATGAGAGTTACAGTTATTTAGAGGAGTTAGAAGATTTTTTAGGTGGGACATTTCATCAGGACATCGATTCACCAGAAGAAGCGTTAGAGGAGTTTATTCATGAAGCTACTAAAGAATGTCTGCTGTCTACTATAAAGGATTGTCAGGATTTTTTGAATGGTACATTAACAATTGAAGAAAAAGAAACCTTTATCGAAAATAATGCAGAAATCTATTTTCCGGCGATCTCATTAAACCCTATACAGTGGTTTAATAAAATAATAGAGGAAATGAAAGAAGCAGTGAAAATGAAGTAACAAAATGATCCTTGATCGGCCAATGCCTTTCAAGGTTTTTTGTGTTTATTGGCCTTCATACCGAGAAAAAGCCGACAAAAAGGGGGATAAAATGGGGACCTTTTTTCCTAAATGGATCATCGTATGATAGAGACAAGCAAAACGAGCGTGAATATTTTGTCCAGAAGGAAGAACCTGCGGACACTGATCATTGAGCACTATAAGTGCCTTGATTGGTGTCCGCTTTTTTTATTGGGAGACGCGTCTTTCCCTTATCAATGGCGTATCTGGATACGGAACAAAGGTGTTGAGGAATGTGGCCATACGAGAGGGACATTCTGAGCCTGGATAGCAGCTGGTCTGCGGCAGCCGTATCGAGGACAGTTTTTCATTTACTTTATGATTGACTGTACTTGGCATCCTCTCGGAGTGTAGTCATCATTTCAAAATCTATTTAAGCGAATAGCGTAAGGTGGTGCTTATTCGGCAAAGAGTAATGAGAATGAAATTAAAGGGTTTTTGTTTGTTAATTATATAAGAAGATTAATACTTTCAACTGCTAAGAATGGGAAGAGATCATGGAGGTTCAGAGAGACACATACAGAAAGGTAAAAGGTCAGATTAGAAAGAAATAAAAAGAAATTTGATCTATTTTTCTTCCAGTCACTTCAAAAAAAGATTTATTTGTAATAAAATGTATAATTATATTCTTTTTAGGAGGAGACCGGTGTCTACATTAATTATTATTGTTCTTCTTGGCTTTTCTGGTTATATGATCTGGAAATTAAAAGAGACAAAAAAATTTCATCAAAACAATTTAGAACGTGAAATAAAAACACTAGAGCAAACATATCAAGATCATCTGGCGCAAGCTCATACAGAGGCTTCAGCTGCTTTACAACAAGCTGAAGTCATGAATAAAAATCAAAAATATGAATTTTTAAATGAAAAGGATTCTCTGAAGAATAAGATTGAAAAGATGGATGAATATATAAACAATCTAAAAAAATATTCAAGAAATAGCGGTGAAGTAATTACCCACACGATCTTAACAGAATTAAAAGAAAAGTTAATATCTGATGGAAAAATAAAAGAAAATGAAATGGTCATAATGGGAAACGTATATGTACCCTATGATGACAATGGGGAGACAAAGACCAGACAAATTGATCATTTAGTTATTTTGCCATCAGATATCTATATTATAGAAACCAAGTATTGGCGTGGAACAGTTATTCATGGGATTAATCATAAAAATGCAGAAGCAATTGCTAAAGATTTCTCGTTTGTTTTTGAGCAATTATTTCCAAAAGCGAATAGTGATACAGAGAAGACCATCATTTTTATGAAAAATAGCAATATTGATAAGGACTCTGAGCAAAGACATTCCATAAATATTTCTTATTATGATAACCCAAGAAATCAAGTCATGGACACAATGTATAAACTTAGGAATTTTCTCATAACCTATAATAGTAAATTCAACTATGTTGAACCTATAGTCTATTTTGGTTATCCTGTAGACAAAGAAAATCGTGTAATTGATTATTCTTCAAAAGATAAGAATAGATTTACCACAAAAGCGAGTTTGTGCGAGTATTTTGAGAATGAGGTTTTAAAGCCTGCTAAATATTCGATAGATGAGATACAACAAATAAAAAGGATAATGCAAAAAGTTAACTATATCGCATAAAAATTAAATAATTGTCAATTTAAAAAGCATCTTATATGGATGCTTTTATTCTTGGAGTTAAGGAAAATACGATTCACTAAAACAATTTATAGAAAAGTTTGGATACGTTGATCCTCTTATCTGGAATGAACGGACTGATCATATCGTAGGAAGTCATCAACGTTTCAAAGTATTGATGGAGGAAAATCCAAGTGATATTCCTGTATCCGTCGTATCACTTAATGAACAAGCACTGAATATCGCATTGAATAAGGTAGACGGCGAATGGGATGAGTATAAACTTGTTTTAATTCTGATGCAATCTTTCCCACTAGATTATGACTTAATGGATGCTTCAGTGCAGTATGTTTGTGGCATGAGCGTTCCGCCTTTAATGATGAAGAGAATAGTGGAGCAAATTCATAAACAGTGGTTTGCATAATCACATATTCTTGGAAAAGTGTTATTATATTTCTAAAAAGGTGGAACCTATGGACATAGTCTCCGAAAAGATATATTGCAGAGCTTGTAAAAGAAAAACTAATCATATTATAGTTATTAATGAGCATGGTCATAAATTACAGTTAACGGACAGTTATTTAAATTATGAAGAATCAGATGTTGCTTTCGATGTGGAATACTCCATAGTTCAATGTAGAGGCTGTGATAGTTTTTCCTTTTTAAGAAAATATAATGATGAGGAAATGTTTAATATAACTGGGCCGGATTTCTATATTGATAGAGATTACTATTATGAATATACAGTCTATCCTGAAGAGCCGAAGAAGCAGAATCCTCTAGAAAAATTATTGCAATTTAAAGAGAAATTTGAGTTCAAGCATTTACCTGATTTAATAAGTGAAATTAGAAATGAAACGATAAATGCTCATAAACACCGAATGAATTTATTATGTAATACGGGTATAAGAATGATCATCGAAGCGATATGTAAAGTGAATGAGATTGATAAGAGACCAAAGATGAAAAAAGGAGAAATAGTATTAGATAAAGAGAACAAGCCTGTAATGGTGAATTTAAACTTGTTTGAAAAGATAGAGGAACTTCACGAGAGAAACTTAATCGATGAAAAACAAAAAAAAATACTGAATCAAATTAGAGATATTGGGAATGAGACAGTACATGAAATTAAAAGACCGAAATCAAGGGAACTAATACAATATTTAGATATTATAGATTTTATTCTATATAACATTTATGAATTACCAAATTTGAGTTTTGAAAAAGGAAAGAAGTCCTAAATAGGACTTCTTTTTGTATAAAAAAAAGAGGGTGCTGACAACACCCTCCCTTCAAAGACAGAAAGAACCTCCCTGCCTAAGAGCGTGATCAAGACGCGGCCGCGTTTGTGGGAAAATATCACGCTCTCATCCACTATTGTATTGGAGGTCAGGGAGAATGACAATAGAAAGCACAAACTCACGTTCCCTTTCTGACGAAGAAAAGAAAGAAATGCTTATGATCCTTCAAGCTGAACAGGCTGGAGGTATTGATAAATCAAAAGAAAACTACCGTAAAATCGCTCAAGCTGGAATCTCTCAATGGGTCAGAGACTTTAAAGTAGGAAATATGAAATTGTCTACTGTGGAAGATCTGAAGAAAGAAACTCATAGAACTGGATATTGAACTTCAGAAAGGTGAATAATCCTACTTATCAAAAATAGTAGCTGTAAGAGTGGTACCAGCTAAACTATATGGATATACTTCGGCATGCAAACGATATTTTACTCCTTTACTAAGAAAAACATCACCTTCTTTTGATGATGGGTCACTTAAGAACCATTCAACAAGAGGTGCTTCTGGTCGTAAAGTATCTTTTTCCAATTTACATGCTGTACCCAGCTTTTCACTTGAAGTTGGTGGTTTGTTGTGAACACATTTAATTCTCATGTATTTGCCATTCCCTGTGAAGGTAACTGAATGGGATTGTCCATCACGCTTTGCAGTAATACTAGCTAAAGTTGCAGCTTCAACTGTGGTAGAAAAGACACCAAACGATATTATCATAAGCAAAAAGAAAGAAAAAAACTTTTTCAATTAATGTCAACTCCTCAAATTTGGTATTTTTGGTTCATTTTTAAGTATTCGCTTTTAAACAAAAATATCCTTTCTTATTCGACAATTTTTGAAAACAACTCAAACTTAATTCAACAGCTCGGAGGTGGGTGATATGTAATGGCTAGACCACGAAATCCCAAAAGAGATCAGGCATTCCAATTGTGGAAAGAAAGCAACGGAACCCGTTTGCTGAAAGACATTGCTGAAGAATTAGAGTGTTCACAATCGCTTATCCGCAAATGGAAGAACCAAGACTCTTGGGATGAGAAATTGAATGGTAACGTTACTAAACCGAAAGAAAAAACCAATGGTAACGTTACTAAACGCCCTGGTGCTCCCAAAGGGAGTAAAAACGCTAAAGGCAATAAAGGTGGTAAAGCTCCACCTGGTAACCAAAATGCTAAAGGGAATACTGGTGGTGCTCCAAAAGGAAACAGAAATTCTGTGCGGACAGGTGAATATGAATCTATCATGTTTGATTATATGGACGACACAGAAAAGGAACTCTTTGAGCAGATTGAGACCGATCCGCTCTATCAAATTGAATTGACCATACGTGAGCTTAGTATTCGAGAGCGGCGTATGATGCATAGAATTATGAAGTATGAAAATGGTTTAACTGATAATCAAAGACGTGTACTACAGCAACTTAGGAAAACAAAAGATGTCGCACCTTCGACAAATGAGAATGGTGTTGTAAAATACGTTCCGATTATCAATGAACGTCTTGTAGTCACCGAAGTTGAAGAAACTCAATTACCTGTTATTGATCGCATCCTAGAAATAGAGGAAGCATTGACGCGAGTAACAGACAAGCGTCTTAAAGCCATTAGGCAGAAACACGACATTATGAAAACTATGTCAGAGCATGAATTGAGGCTGCGTGGTCTTGATCTTGCAAACCGAACGAGAGAGGCAGAACTGGAGCGGATCACCGCTCGACCTGTCGATGATTCGGTTCAAATTACTATAAAGAGAGCAAAGAAAAAAGGTGATGGCTGATGCAACTGATGGAGAAGGAAGTCAATCCACACTTTGAAGATTTTCTCTTTGACTGGGATCAGAAGTTTCAGTTCCTAGTGGGTGGTTACGGTTCATCTAAGAGCTATCACATTGCCTTGAAACTCATTTTAAAATTGCTTGATGAAAAGAGAACAGCCCTTGTGATTCGTGAAGTCTATGACACACACAGGGATTCAACCTTTTCGCTGTTTGAAGAGATCGTGAATGATCTTGGACTCGATCATGTGATCCAGTGTAGAACATCACCGCTCATGCTGAAATTTCATAACGGCAGCCGGATCATCTTCAAAGGGTTGGACAAGCCAGCCAAGCTGAAGTCGATCAACAACATCTCAATCATATGGATTGAGGAATGTTCAGAAGTGAAGTATGAGGGATTTAAGGAGCTGCTTGGTCGTTTGCGTCACCCGACTTTGGATTTGCACATGATCCTATCAACGAACCCTGTCGGGCAGGATAATTGGACATACCGTCACTTCTTTAAGGACGATCAAAACAACCGCTTCATCCTGGATGATGAAAGATTATACAAAGAGCGAACGATCGCTATCAACGATACGTACTATCATCATTCTACAGCTGAAGACAACTTATTCCTTCCGGTCAGTTACATTAAGCAGCTGGATGAACTAAAAGAATACGATCCCGACCTTTATCGAATTGCCCGAAAAGGTCATTTTGGCATAAACGGAATTAGTGTGCTGCCACAATTCGAGGTGCAGCCACATGAAGATGTGATGCTGGCCATCTCAAATATCAATCGCCCTTTGCTTAGAGCGGGTATGGACTTTGGTTTCGTTGATTCATATAACGCTTTGATTCGACTGGCCGTCGATCATGAGAAGAAATATCTATACATCTATTGGGAGTATTATCAAAAAGGCACAACCGATGATGAAACTGTTCAAGAGCTTATCGAATTTGCAAAAACAAAAGAGCTTATCAAAGCGGACGCAGCTGAACCGAAAACCATCGCATACTTCAGGAAGATGGGATACAACATGGTGGCCGCTCATAAGTTCCAGGGATCACGTTTGCAGTACACCAAGAAGATAAAACGGTTCAAGAAAATCATATGTTCTGATTCATGTAAAAACACGATTTATGAGCTTCAGCCGCTCACATACAAGACAGACAAGAACGGTAACATCATAGAAGACGAGTTTAAGATTGATCCCCATACGTTGTCGGCCATCTGGTATGCGCTAGATGATTATGAGGTCACCGATCTGAAAGAGAAACCAAAAGAGCGGACACGCCCGAACAGAGAAAGGAGGTCACGCTGATGAATAAAGTGAAAGCTACTGTGATTAAATCAACTGTTTCTGAAACGACCAAACAAATTCATGAGGATGGCTTTAATTATGAGGCTGATGGCGTTATTGAGCCGCCATACAATATCAAGGAGCTCAAACAAATAGCCGAGTATTCTACCATTCTTCAACAATGTATAGATACATATAAAACGAATATTCTAGGATTCGGCTTGGGAGTTGAATACACTTTCGACTTCAACGCTGAGAACGAAACTGAAACTGAAAGAGGGTGAAAATATGCGACGAGAATTGATAAATGCAAAAATCACACACGTTTCATACGTGAACAAGGCTGCTAATCAAAAGCAGTTCTTTTTTATGAAATCAGAAAAGCAGCCAGACTTTCAAAAAGAAATCAAGGTCATTGCCAAAGCAGATGATGCACAGCATCTTGTGTACGTTATTGTATACGAACCAAACGTAGCAGATGAACATGGGGATTACATGACGCCGGCGGAGATTGAAAAAGCCGCTTTTACCATGATTCATTCGGTGTCGTAGGATGGAACGGAGGGTGGCCATCTGTTGGTAAAGTATATGGTGGAAAAGTCAGTAATAAAAAAGTTGCCAATGCTAAAACATATGCAATGGATAAAACACATCGTTACAATTCCGTTTTGCCTGTCTACACCACTATGTGGACAAAGGCAGCTGTGAAAACAAAGTCAGGAAATGCCTATGATGTAGCTTCTAAAACTTGGACTAGATGGCATTAATCCTTAATGAAAGGAGATAGTAAATATGCCTTGGAATACAATTATCACTGCCGGTCTATTTGTTGTAATACCTGTAGTCATTATCACAGCAGTCGTTTACTTTATTAAAAGAAAGAACACCAAAACATCTAATAGTTGATGACTTTAAAAAGAGCCGTTCATATTAATTCGGCTCTTTTTTTATATTAGCTAGTCAAAATTGCTCCCGAATAAGGCTTTACTATATCAAAACACCCTAAATTTTGCGGTTTCTTTTCGGTGTCGAAAGATTCTTGAAATGATAATATATGTCATTATAGGGAGTAGCAAGGAAGGGGTAGGGTCTTATGGAGAAAGTGCTTTCTTCTCATGTCGGTTTGAAAATCAATGAATGGTATTACCATATTCAAAGATTTAACGTACCGGACGCCGAAGCATATAAAGAAGAAATAAAATCTTTGCTCGATAATATGGAGGAAAACCAGGATTTATTATTATATTTCTCTCTTATGGAATTCCGACATAAATTAATGTTGGATTATTTGAATCCATTGGAAAATGGGAAAGAGCGTGCCAACTTTAGAGAATTAGCGATGAAGATCAAAAAGGATCAAGAGAAATTGACAGGCTTACTTGATTACTATTTTAATTTTTTCTACGGTATGTATGAGTTTGAAAACTATGAATACCTCAATGCCATTACCTTCTACAAACGAGCAGAAAAAAAGCTATCTCTTGTAAGTGATGATATTGAACGTGCAGAATTTAATTACAAGATGGCTGAAATCTATTACCACATGAAACAAAACCACATGTCCATGCACCATATAGCCCAAGCAATAGAATGTTATCGTGAAAAAGATACTTATACTGTTAGACAGATACAGTGTTCCTTTGTCATTGGATTAAACTATATAGATATGGGCTGCCCCGAAAAAGCAAAGCCTCATTTTGAACACGCACTAGAAAAAGCAACGGATAGCGACACCAAAAGATTAGAAGGATCAGCGCTGTATAACTTAGGATTAAGCTATTTCCACAATGATGAAATAGCTGCTGCAATTAAATATTTAAATGATTCGATCAATGCTTTTAAAGAGCGGGGATATGAGCATTTTAACAGAATACTTGATCCTTTAAGTATGCTTGTAAGGTCATATTTTCAATCACATGAAAACGATCTAGGCATATACGCACTCAACCAGGGCATAGAATTGGCTGAAAAATTAAATGATGACGTGATGCTTAAAGTATTCACTTTTTACAAGGCGCTTTATGTGAAGAAAGATTATGATAAAGTGTTGAGTGATACCGAATATTTAACCGAAAGAGGAATGTATGCAATTCTTGAAGAATTATCGAAAGATGCAGCTAGAAGGTATAAAACAGTAGGAGATAAAGACAAGGCGTCGAACTTCTATGAGAAGGTTCTTTACTTCCAACAATTAATAAAAAGGAGCGATTGCCTTTATGAAATTTAAGTCAGTAGTTGCAACCCTCATCATTATTGGCACTTTGAGCACGCTTGGTTATTTCGTCTTTTCACAAAACCATGAAGAAGCTATCAGAGGACACACATCAAGTATCGGTTATGATAAATTCCATTAGAAAAAAGCCCTTTTTAGGGGGCTTCTTTTTTATTTGAACATTATTTTTCTAAAATCCTTGAATCTACAATCCTTTTTCTTTTCCCCGTTGCTTTATTGAATGATTCAAGGATATACAAAAATGTGTTGTCGGTACATGGTTTAACATTAATTATGTTTTCTCTACTGTTATAATTGGTTAAAAAACGATAAAGTGGATTAAAGTGTCAGGCTCCTTATGGTATTCTAGTAAAAGAATATTCCATAAAAGGAGTCTTTTTTATATGAAAATATTAGATGCTCCATCTTTACTATCAGCTGTCGAACAGAGGTCAAAGGCCTATCATGAGCTTCAAGAAGAGATGAAACTTGTGAAAAAAGCATTAAAAGGTGTATCGGGATTAGGTGATGAGTTTACTGGAAAAGGTGCAGATAATATCAAAGCTTTTTATAATGATCTTGCACTATACGCAGACACTTATCTTGATTTTATCGATATGCAAAAAGCTTTTTTAGATGGAGTGAAAGGAAAGCTGGATGATGAATCATTAGGCGGGAGTACATTTATTGATGAGCACTTCCTAGATGCTCAATTGAAGCAAGGCATTCAGAACAATAAAGATATGGTCAAGGAACAAAAAGAAGCTCTTTCCACTATTTTTGACGATATCAGTGATTTAATTGAATTACACACATTTTCAAGTAAAGAGGTCAATGAACATTTAGACGATGCGAACAAAAAAAGAAAAGAGACAATTGATGCTTTACATAAAATAGATCATGAGCTAAAAACAGAATACGCAAAATCAGAAGCGATTGAGAATCACCTCAAAACTTTTTATGCAAAGATGATGGCTGCTACAGGAAAAGGTAAGAACGCTCAGCCCATGTATTATGATGCAAAAGCATTTCACGAGACAGATGTGTACAAGAATCATGATAAAATCGATGCACAGGTGAAAGCATATTTAAAGGTGAAAAAAGAAGAAAAAGAGAAACGAAGAATCAAAGAATTGAAAGAAAAGCTCAATGATCCTTCGTGTATATCAGAAGCGAAATACTTTGAGATTGTAGATGAAATTGGATATGAAAATCTTTCTTACGATCAAAAAATGTATTACAGCCAGCTGCTCCAAATCAAAGCGCAGGAAGAAGCATCAGAGGTATTCGTTGATAGTGTAAAAGGTGCAGCAGTGGGTCTATATGATGTGGCCAAAGATACAGTAGTTGGCATTTACGATCTTGTAACAGACCCTGGGGGTGCCGTTGAATCGGTCGTTACGGCTGTTTCTCATCCAATTGAAACATCGAAAGCGATTGGAAAATCGATTTCAGACTCATTCCAAAAAGAAGTCATAGATGGTGATGCGTATTCTCGATCACATTGGTTCGCCTATGCGACTGGTTCTCTAGCCGAAATCGTCTTTGGTTCTAAAGGGGCAGGAGCCATTACAAAAACAGGAACAACAGCGGCGAAAACAACAGTGAAGAAAGGGCTTGAACAAGGAGCAAAATCAATCGACAGAGTCTCCATTCCTAGCCTATTGCCATATTCACCAAAGTTTCAAATGGCTGGTGGACCGAAGCTACCGTATAACGTTTTTGACGGCGAAAATCTCAAAAATAAACTCCTCTCCATGGCAAAGCGTCTCGACAACAATTCAGGATACGGAATTTCTCAGACAGGCAGACGATTACCAGCACCTAAATCACCACCGGCTGTTGTCAGTTACGGAGATCACTATGTAAGATGGAAACGTAAAAAAGTATTAAAACCAAATGTCGTTTATTCAACAAAGCAAGGGTACACCTACACAACCGATCACTACGGACGCATTGTCAAAGTCGAAGCTAATGATTTAAAATACGGAGAGGTCAAAAGAAACCAGTACGCTCAATCTAATTCAGGTAAGCCAGATCGATTACTGGATGATGATGGTGGGCATTTAATTGCGTCAATTTTTAAAGGATCTGGCGATATAGACAATCTTGTGCCGATGAATGGGAATTTAAACAAAGGGGAGTGGAAAAAGCTTGAAAATACTTGGGCTGATGCTCTTCAAAATGGTGATGAAGTTAAAGTGAAGATTACCCCTAACTATAAAGCGGATTCTCTACGCCCAGAAACTTTTGATATTAAATATAAAATCGGTGATGATGAATGGGAAATCAAAAGGTTCGACAATGTGTATGGAGGTAAAAAACAATGAATGAAGAAAAAATAGAACATTTATATAAAGAGATAGTTGATGTTGTAGTGGGAACAATACCAATTGAATGGGGAAAGGTGTATTTATATGGGGAGGTAGTTGAAGGTTCTCAAACTGTTTACTTTTATTTTTCATCTAAAGAAAATGAGAGCAAACTGATATATAGTCATGAGATCACTGAACTTTTTGAAGTGAGTGAACTTGAATACAAAGAAAGATGGCATCAATTAGTTGACTGTATCCAAGAACTTAAGACAGAGTTTGAACAAAATGGTCAAGAACCTTGGACAAACTTCACAATGATATTTGATGAAACGGGGCATTTTAATATAGAATTTAATTATGATGACCTTTTGAATACAAACCCTCATGAAAGAAAAACTATTTGGAAATATAATCATCTAGGTATTATACCTAAAAGCAACTCTGGAAAAAAACATTTAGAAAAATACCTTTCTACATTGGAGTAACTTTTAGAGATGTTATAAAATTCGTTTTGATAGATTAAAGAAATAAAGACTAGAGAACATATTGAGAGCATCATTCCAAGCAGAAATGGTGCTCTTATTCAATAATGCCCCCTATTAATCAATAACAAAACAGACACACTTAGCAATAAAATAAAAATCAATACATATGGAATCAACTGTGTATTGATTAGCATGTCAAAGAAACCGATTCACGAAAGCAAAAATATCGAAAAACACAATATTCTTTTCTAATTAAATCTTTCTTTTCACTTTATTTAAACCGATAAACCGTCACTTCACAATCACCCAGTACTTCTTCCATCATCTCTTCAACAATCGCCCAATCGCCGCCCGCCAGTCCGCAGCCGATCCCGTAGGGAATGGCGATGGAAGTATGGTTTTTCTTTTCATGTGAATGGGTTACTGTGTCTTTTAGGCTTTGTAAGCAGCTACGTAAGGCATCGTAATCCGTTTGCATTCTTTTTCTTCCATACCCAGTTTGAGCAAATAAGTTGGCAATTGTTTTTCCGTCATTAGTTGTGATGAGTTGAACGGAGCTTAACAAGTCATCTCCATGTTCTGTACATAATTGTTTATACTCTTTGTGCACATTGGGATATTTGCTTTTGATTTGTTTGGCTAATCCAGCACCCATGACCCCTTTACAGTTCACCTGGTGACAGATGATGTCTTCACTTGCCTCTAAAATGTTGCCATCCACTGTTTTGATCATATCGTGTAACCCCTTTTTCATAAAATAGAAACTTATGTTCTATTTTATCAGTTTTAATCAAATGATTTAATAGCAAAATGCTTTTTATGAGTTTCATTTATTGAAGACAGTTTACAACAACTTGATTGTCAAAGCTTGTTCATGTCATCTAAAATATGGAGAGACTAGAAAATACGAAATGATGCAAAGAGGAGTTATTTATGAATCAATTAGAAACGAATCGTTTAATTCTTAGACCGTTTTGCAATGAAGATGCGGCAGGGATGCTTGAGTACTTGTCTAATCCAAGAGTAAATTGTTTTCTCGCTGATCGAATTTCTTCATTAGAAGAAGCTTTGGCTATAGTGCAAAAGAGAAAAAAAGACCATTCATATGTAGCGGTTTGTTTGAAAGAAAACCAACAGATTATCGGTGAGTTGTTTCATTTAAAAGAGGAGCCTGATACGTATTCAATCGGCTGGAATTTCAATGAAGCATATGAAGGAAAGGGGTATGCACGAGAGAGTGCTGAAGCATTTTTGTCCTATTTATTTGTAGAAAAGGGAGCAAGGCGGCTTTATGCCTATGTAGAAGATGATAATGTCCGTTCGCAGGCATTATGTGAGCGATTAGGCATGCGGAGAGAAGGCCTTTTTCTTGAGTTTATTTCATTTACTACATATGAGGATGGCACCCCTAAATATGAAAACACGTACCAATATGCTTTACTAAAAAAGGAATGGGAGCAGCGTCATTCTCTATAGAGCAGTAAGTAAATGATGTCAGTGACAGCAAAGTGACAAACATGTCATATGGTTCCATGGTTTGTTCGTTCAATCGATGGAAGAGTCATCTTATTTCAATTATCCTTGTCATAAATCGAGGAAAAGGAATGAAATGAGATGCAGGGATATAATGAAGATTTATTTAGGTGGGTGAATCAGCTCAGTATCGATCATGGTTATTTGAATCCGATATTCATTGGACTAGCTGAATATACTGTGCTGTTAGCAGCGCTCACGTGTCTGTTCATATGGTTTCAAAATCGAAGTAGAACCAATAGGGGGATGGTTGTATCTGCCGGACTTACTTTCATATTGGCAGAGTTAATGGGGAAAATCGCAGGAATTTTTTATTACAACCAGCAGCCCTTTGCCGAAATGAGTCATGTCAATCTTTTGATTCAAAAGGAAGTGAATAACTCTTTTCCGAGTGATCATACCATCTTTATTTTTTCTGTATGTCTGATCTTTTGGCTTTTTCACAAACGCCATGTTTATTGGCTGATCATAGCGTGCGCTGTTGGTTTTTCAAGGATTTGGGTAGGTGTCCATTATCCATTTGATGTCTTAGCAGGTGCTGTCATAGCGAGTTTAACAGCGGTCGCTGTTGTCTATTTGCCGATATGCCAAAGGAGCGTGAATGCCATTTTGTCATGTTATGAGTGGCTTGAGCAGAAAATTGTAAGGAAGAGAACAAAATAACATGTTGCAGCAAAATGCCCCGATCTGTTAATGGCTCAGATCGGGGTACTTTTTATTTTCGCCAAAACGTTGAACAATCCGCCTTGTCTTCGATATTAAATTCGATGATTTTCTTTAGGAGAGGATAATCAACTGGCAAGCTTTCCTTCATGCGAAACATCTTTTTTCCATGATCGTAACCCGCTTGTACAATGTCAGCTGAAAAGTGATCAATTCCTTTACCTTCTGGTGCGACAGAAATGTGATGTTTTGCCACGCTAAACCCAATAATAAATGTGCCATGGTCCGTGAACATGGGCTGATTCCAAGCAATTTTTGGCTCTAATTGAGGGAATGTGTCTAATATCCATTGTAAAATGTCTTGCGTGCGCTGCTTCAGCTCTGGATTACCGATATTGCCAACATATTCTTCAAACACATGCATGATGTTTTATCCTCCAATTTCATCGACCTCATAAGCCTCAGACGGGATTCGAACCCGCACTCCTTTCGTAAGCATAGGCTAGGGGCAACACGCTTCCCTACGGAATTTCACCAACAGGAATTTCGCCTGTCTCAGCTAGTGTGCTTTTCGGTGCTTCTGAAACCCTTGCCTTGCGACCCGCCAGCTACAATTTGTTTTACGGCGCTCTTCCCTTCTAGAGCTACTGAGGCGCGGAAGTTAATTGATCATATGATATATAGTAAAATGCTAATAGGGGTATTGTAAAGAAAAATCAAAAGGAAGAGATGATCTTCAAACTAACCATTAAAAGATAAAAAATGAAATCAGTATGAGTGAAAGATTGTATACATGTTTAAAAAAGCCTTACCTAAACCTATCTTACGCTCTCAATGAGGTTTTATATAAAGCTCCCGTTTATAGTAAAAAACGACCCCGAAATTGGAAGTCGTTTTGTGAAAGTTTTATTTTGAAACAAAGCATTTTCCGTTAGATAATACTTCGCATTTCACAAGGAAATAACTGTTGCTACTTGTCCAAACTTGAGTGTAACTGACCCCATTTTGTTTAATTAATACGTAGTCCCACTGATCAGGATAAGCATCTCTGACCCATTCTAACGGAGCAGCACTTGCAGTATTCATAGAAAATAACATGGTTGCTGAAAAGGCGATAGATAATACAGCTTTTTTTAATGTTGATTTTTTCAAACAAAACAACTCCTTAATAGTAATTTACCTATTATTTGTAAATAGGTTGATTCAATAGTATCAAAGAGAAAGAGTGTTTTGTGTCGAAATTTGTAAAAATACCTTAAATTTACCTATTTTTATAAGGTGATCATTTTCACAATTTATGAATAACCTTTTAACTCCTTTATAGGCGTATTAATTTGGCTTTTTATTTAGGAATAGCTGGCATCGTTTTTGGCGGAGCATGACAGAAAACCGGCGTAATATCCCAAGATTCAATAGGAAAATGACAACTTCTAAGTAACTTTTCGTTCAGTACATTTTGCGGTTAGTTCCCTGGTGACTTTTCCAGTCCCTAATCTTTAGGCGAATTGCACAAAATAGTCAAAGACACATATGATAAAAGACCATATGGATTTGTATACAGCATTGAATTGGGCTGATGGAAAGTGACAAACCTGTTGATGAGTAAACTGAAAGAGATCAATAATCAAACAAAAAATGAAGGCTTTACTCACAAACGTTCAATAAGTTCTCCTTTTTTGCTCATCATGGAAGATGGGGAACCTTTCTACTCATGGGTGTTCTTTGAAAGAAGTGTGTTTAAGACTTGCTATTTTTCTTTGATTTCCATCAATGAAGAACAGAATTGTGTGGTGTTAGAGCTTCTTGTTCCGTGCTGCATGCGATCGACGTGCTGTCAGAAAGTTTTATATCGATCCAGTTCAAAGATCCTTGTTGATCTTTCTTTTTTATGCGGAATGATTGAAACAGAATTGCCAGTCTATGATGCGTTCATTTTAAAGAACATAGAGCCTCACCACCTCCTTCTTGATTTTTCAACATCGCCCAGTGCGGTTGAAATCTGGCGGAATGGAACAAAATTACCAAATGCAGCAACAGTGGTTTTGCATCATCGTGATGATCAAGATGTGCCAGTTTCTATCACGATTCAAACGAAAAAAGCATGTCATGATATATGTGTTCAAAAAGGAGAAAGTCGATCGATTACTGTAAAAGATATGATGTTGATTTTAAATCATCAAACCGCTGAAAAGGTGCAAGCACGCTTAGATATTCAATTGAACATGGTACAAAGGAAAAAAATAAGGCTTTGAGTCTGGGGTAATCGCACAATCTTCGTAGATCACTAGATCATAGTCTATCAAGAATAGGTTAAAGGAGGGTTAAAATGGCTATTTTAGGCGGGTGTAGTAATGAGCAAACAGGTTTTGTGAATGATGCGGTATGCTTCACAGTCGATTTAGCAGCAGCAGCGGATCCAGTTATCGTCTGGACGGATGGAACACCATTTGTCATAAACGGGACCATTATGGTGGAAAACAACGGAATCGTGGCTGTAGCTCCAACTGTGACATTAGAGGTCAACGGTGCGGCTGTTCCAGATTTCACTGTACCCCCAGGAGAGAGTCGATCCATTACGCTAAGTGATCTTAACTCCATTGGGATTGTAGCTACTGGTGGGACCTCGACTGGAAGTATTGTCGTTTCTTTTTCTCTCAATTATCAGTATTAGTGTGTATGTCTTGAAGATTCCACAGTTTGAAAGAAGTGAGAGGCATGTGTGCCCAGCTTAATATGTGTGGAGGAATAATGGGTCCGACCGGCCCGACCGGCCCGACCGGATCAACGGGCTCAACTGGAGTAACCGGCGCAACCGGGTCAACGGGTCCAACGGGCGTAACCGGCCTGACCGGATCAACAGGTCCAACGGGCTCAACTGGAGTAACCGGCGCAACCGGGTCAACGGGTCCAACGGGCGTAACCGGCCCGACCGGATCAACGGGCCCAACGGGTGTAACCGGCCCGACCGGAGTAACAGGTTCATCAGGCTCAACTGGAGTAACCGGCGCAACCGGAATAACAGGTCCAACGGGAGTAACCGGCCTGACCGGATCAACCGGCCCAATTGTAACCGCTAACTCAATGTACGCGTCTAATACGTCGGGAAGTACAGTGCTTGTTGTCTTAGGCGGGGCAGCGGTTTCTTTGCCTAATAATCAGAGTTTAGATGGCTTTACGGCAAGTGGTGGAAATACGATTTTTACAGTGCCTGTCTCAGGTCGCTATTTCATCACATATCAAGTGAACACAAGTGCAGCGCTGCTTGCTGGAACAAGGCTGATTAACAGCGGATCTGCCATTCCTGGTTCTATATTAACACCCGCTTTATCAGTATCTACCTACAACGTATCTCTCATTACAACACTTGCAGCAGGTAACCAAATTTCTCTCCAAATTTTCGGTTTAGTCGCAACAGTGGTGTTACTTGGGGGAGGGTCTGTTGGAGCGGCACTTACCATCATACGATTAGAATAATGAAAAAAGCCCCCAAAAAGGGCTTTTTTCATTTTTTCAAAGGAAACGGTTATTGAAGATTCAAGTGATTCATATTAAAATGATCTCAAATGGACTAATTAGCAATTGCTAATAGAAGTTCCATATTTAGTGAAATCATGTCATGTAGCTGAAGGTGATTGGAGGTGTAGAATGAGCAAAGTTCCTGTTGCGGAATTGGCATCACTATTAAATGACTGGAACATGGAAATCAAAAAAGATCATGCAGATGAGGCAGAACGGCTATTTGCTAAAGCGAAACAAGCAGTAGAGGGAATTGACGATGCGGACATCCTTATGTACTATTCTCTTCTTGAAAAGAGGCATCACATTCTCATGTACAATTTAAGAGGTCAAAAGGGCAGTGTTTCAACGAAAAGTATAGAAGGTCTTCACGGGAAAAAAGAGGATGACTTATCTAACCGCCTTGCCTATTATTTCGATTTTTATGAGGGTGTGTATGAGCAGCATCAAGGGAATTACGAGGTTGCATTGCAAATGTATCAAAGTGCTGAAAAGCTCTTAGATAAAATTCCAAGTGAGATAGAACGAGCTGATTTTGATTTTAAGGTGGCTTGGCTTTACTATCGTCTTAGTCATATTATGCTCTCATTAAGCTATATTCGCAAAGCCCTCCACGTCTATAAACGTCACAAACAGTATGAAAGAAGAACGGCACTTTCATACTCACTCGTTGCAGCGAATCTAACAGAGATCGGCCGGTACGAAGAGGCTCTTGAGAATTATCGTCTGGCGGAAGAGGTTTTGACAAGCGAGCAGGATGATTTTATGCTTGCTCAACATCACCACAATGTGGCTATTTTATATTCATTTTGGAACAAACCGAAAGAATCAATACGTCATCTTGAAAAAGCGCTGTCCCATCAAGAGTATTATGATTCAGATTTCTTTTTCCATTCTACGTATCTGATCAGCCGGGAACTCTGTGTGATTGGTGAAAAGCAGCGTGCAAGCCAATATATAGAGGCTGCATATGCCAAAATAAAAGATGCTTCTCATGAAGTGTTTCAGCTCAAAATAGGCATCGTACATGATCTTTACTTAACGAATGCGCCACAAAGATTTCAGCAAGTTGATGAGAAATTAAGAAAGTTAGAAGAGAAGAATGAATATCATGAAGTAAAAGAGCTTTCACATTTTGCGGCAAAATATTGTGAAAAGCAAGCACTTTTTGAGAAGTCTGTTTTTTACTTGAACAAAAGTTTAGAAGCGGATTTACATATGAAAAGAATGGGGTTGATTTAAGATGAAAACAGGATTAAAAGTATTATTCGTTGTAGGTTTAGCTATCGCTGCGTCTGTTCTAACTCAAAACGTTGCGGGTTCATTCGAAGTAGCAGAAAAAATCATTGGTGGTTAATCACTAATCCATATCTCGCCCTTGTTGATGATCGTCAGCAAGGGTTTTTTGTTTAAATAGGCTCTTCTTATTAAACGCTACAAGAGCGTTTAATAAGAAGAATTCGCAACAAAGGGGGTGTGCAAATTTGTTACCTGCCCCATTATTCTAAATAAACATAGGGCAGAGCAACAAGTTAAAAAGGTCACCTTTCTTTGCTTAATTTAATTTTTTGCAGGACTTTTCATTCAAATTTTATCAGATTGGTCTATTGTACATAGAATTGAAAGAAAAAGTGTGAACACCGCTCCGTTTGTCATACATATGATGAGATGAAGTGTATCTAGAAGGTAGGTGATTGTATGGATCCACGGGTGTATGGAGGCTTTCACGGCGGCGGTTTTAGTGGAGGAGCAGTGGGCCCTCATATCGGCTTTGGCGGGTATTATGTGAGCCCTGGTGTGTTCTCTGGTTTAGGCGGTTTCCCTGGATACGGTGGATTCGGGACTTTTTCTGGATATCCGTATGGCTCCACGTTCATTATGGGGCGTCCTCCTGGTTTTTATGTAAGAAGTTATTAGTGTTTCATTACAGTGATTGAAATAGCCATCTAACGATTGGCTATTTCAATTGATGAAAGTGCTTAAATGCAGCAGTTATCACAATGACTCCCAGGATAGAGATAGGAAGCCAAATGATGATAAACGGATCGTATGCATCAGTGTATGCCGCTAAAGCAGCACCTAGGCAGTAAAAGACAATAGAGCCTATTCGCATGAAACTGACAGGCTGAATGGGAGCTTTTTTTTTTTCCCGATGTGAAATGCGCTGAGCCAAATCCTCAAATAGGTTGGCGAGTGTATTCGTTAGAACCGTTGTGGAAATGCCAGCCACATTTAATTTGCGGGCGGCCGCTGTCTGTAGGCCCATGGCCATACTTAAAAGGATAATGAGCATAAAATAAGCACCTTGTGTATAAGGGAAAATGGTCATGAGAGCAAATAGAAGCAGTATCAGGACTTCTATGATAAAGATACGTGTAACGGCTTTTGGCCAAAACGTTTTCTCATTCTTTCCGCCTATCACAACAGCAAGTAAAACCCCTAAAACAAATCCACTCAGTGCGGTGATGGAATGAAGGGCCGTAAGCTGCAAGGAGCTTCCTGCTGCAATGCCAAGCAGCACAATATTACCTGTCATATTGGCTGTAAATACATGCCCTAAGCTCAAATAGCCAATCACATCCACAATACCTGCTGCAAGGCACAAGAAAATAAGTGCTATATTTCGAAATGAAAGTGCGGTCAAAATGGTCATCCCTTTCTTACTCTCTAATGAGTAAGTGTAACGCTTAATGACCGCGTATGTCCATCTTATGTGCCGGGATAATGTCCTCAAGCCGGTGCAAAACTTGTCTGAAAGTGTCATCATTTACAAGGTGCCTCATGCGGCGGAATGGATCGCCTTTTTCCTTTAGACGCTCTATCACAGCTGGCATGGTAAACAAAGAAGGATGAAGTCCATCTTGATGGAGTTCGTCCCATTCAAGCGGTGTCGCTACAAGTCCAAGCTCATTTCCTCTTGGTGAATAGGGCGCAATGATTGTTTTTCCAGCATCGTGCTGAATATAGTCTAAATACAAGCGATTGCCGCGTTTTTTCTTAAGACGTTCCAGAGTAAATAGCTCAGGGGCTTGTTCACATAAAAATTGGCATATAAACGCGGTAAATGTTCTCGTTTCTTCGTATGTGAAGGCATTTTTCTTTAATGGAATATACACTTGAAGTCCTTTACCACCGCTTGTTTTAATAAAGGCTGTGAGAAAGAGGCCGTCTAAAAGCGTTTTGATTCGCTTGGAAGCTTCTATCGCTAGATGAAACTCGTTAACAGACGGCGGGTCTAAATCAAAGACGATTTCGACCGGCCGGTTCGTATCCCTTGTTTCAAAGGGAATATGAAATTCCATTGCAAGCTGGTTGCCGAGCCAAAGAAGCGTCTGAGGGTCATTACAGACAGTGTATGAAATATCATCAGCTTGATCGGTCAACACATAATCTGGCGCATAATCAGGTGTCGATTTTTGATAAAAGAATTCATCCCCGGCGGCGCCATGAGGGAACCGAATTAAAGTCAGCCTTCTTTCACGTAAAAAGGGCAAAAGATATGGAGCGACTTGTCTCAAATAAAGTAAGTAATCTGCCTTGTTCAGATGAAGAGCTGGCACAATCGGTTTTTCGGGATGAGTGATGTCAATCACAGCAGGGAGCGGATATAGCTGTTTGAGCATTTGCTGAAACGTACACGTCGCTGGATCAGTATCTAGTAAAAAGGAAGAAAAACGCGGCTCTCTTAAGGCGGATCCATCAAAGGAGATACAAGCAATGCTCGCGACGATAGAAGGTGGGATTTCATATCTTGATGCCCCTGTTTGATTGCCTTTTGTTTGAAAGAGCGTACGCAGCATTTGTTCTTCTTCTTTAGAAAATCCATGCTTGAATTGGACAACCTCGGTGAGATGATGACCTTGATAAATACAGCCTTGGAAGTAGCCATTTTCTTTATCAAAACGAGTCACTATGACAGAGATATATCGCCAGTTTTTGATTTTCAACCATTCTTTTGACCGGGTATTGTCGTGCCATTTACTCGTCCTTTTTTTCGCAACGAGTCCTTCTGCTAAATACGTCGTCATCAGCTTTTTCATATGTTCAGGATTTGTGTCTGTATGAATGAGTTGAAGAAGGGAAGGGTGCTCAAGCTGAACAGATGGCGGAAGTTTTGCTGCTTTGAAAACTTGCTGTAACTGTTTTTTCCTTTCCATCAACGGCAAATCAATTAGAGATTGCCCTTTGCATCTTAATAGATCAAATGCGATCAAATGACATGGAAACCGCTCAGCCTGCAGCTTTATAGCCTCTTTGTTTTTCAGCCTGCCTCTTTGCTGAACCCTCGCAAAATCGCTTTGCTGTTCATCCAGTAAAAAGACCAATTCCGCGTCAAACGTCAGAGGTAAAAAAAGAGCAAACTGATCCCTTAATTGTTCGCACTGTTCAATCACCTCAGGAAACTGTTCATTTAATCGTTTTCCGGCTCTGCTTTCTAAATGAATTTTGTTTTGATCCCACGTCAGAATGACTCGAAAGCCGTCATATTTTAATTCATACACCCAGTCTGCACCGGTAGGAACCTCATGTGCAGCCGTTAATCGCATAGGTTTCATTTGTGCATGTCACTTCCTCATATGATGTGTTCTTAGAGTGGGATGAAATTTTCATTCACATACATAAGTCTAACGAAAACATTGCATAGTAAGGAGAAAAGAACGGAGGCGACGCGATGCATACAGTTTGGAAAGGCGGCATTAGCTTTGGACTAGTCAATATTCCAGTGAAGCTGTTTACCGCTACAGAGAACAAAGATATTAAGTTAAGACAGCTGCATAAAGAGTGTCACACGCCCATTAACTATAAAAAGGTTTGTGCCAACTGCGGGGAAGAGGTGGCACCAGAACAAATTGTAAAAGCGTACGAGTATGCAAAAAATAAATTCATTGAATTAGACGGGGAAGAGCTTGAAAAACTGCGAAAAGAAAATGAAGAAAAAGCCGTTGAAATCATTGATTTTGTGAAGATAGAAGAGATTGATCCAATCTATTATGAAAGAAGTTACTTTTTATCACCAGATACCGGCGGAGCGAAGGCTTACTCATTATTAAGAAAAGCTTTAGAAGAATCGGGGAAAATTGGTGTGGCAAAGATTATGATCCGCTCAAAGGAGCAATTAGCAATCGTTAGGTGCTATGAACATATTTTGCTGATGGAAACCATTCATTTCCCTGATGAAATTAGACAGGTATCAGATGTACCGAATATCCCCCAAGAGGAAAACATTGTGAAAAAGGAGTTAGATACAGCGCTTCTTTTAATCGAGCAATTAACCACAACCTTCGATCCAGCTGCCTATCAGGATGAATACAGAGAACAGCTGATGAATTTAATTGGAGATAAAATATCTGGAGAACATACAGTTCAGCCAGAAACGACAGGTAAAAAAGATCCTGCATCCAATGTGACCGATTTAATGGCGGCTCTACAGGCTTCAATCGACCGATCAAAACCAGCCAAAGCGAAAAAAGCAGCACCTAAAAAAAGAAAAGCACCAGCGAAAAAAGAAAAGAATGCATAATAAAAGACCGCTTTCGAGCGGTCTCTTTCTTCTTTTCAGCGTGATAGAAAACCTATGAAGTCTAGGAAGAACGAGCACCGGAGCGCAGACCTGACAATGAATGCGAGGGTTTGCCTACACGCTGAGACTGCTTACGGGCGATCTTATTGCGGTTTTAACACGTCCTGAATGTTCCCATCTTTTCTATGGATAACAACAAAAGTCCCTTTATTAGATGCAATCTCCTTTGCCCGGTCAATTGCTTCTTGTTTCGTTTCTTTGATCTCACTTACTCGTTTTGCTTTCTCTGTTTGAACCGCCCAGCCTTCTTCGTGCTTGACGACATGCTGCGCATGATCCATGAGCTCTGGTCTTGCGGAGCTGCTGTCTTTAGATGGCGTGACAGAACCATGAGCTGAGAAATTCTCGATCTCTTTCTCCGTTGCGTTCTTTTTCCATTCTTTCGCTTGACTGATCGCAATTGGGATGGCTCTACTTTCGTCATAGCCTTCATGTATCATTTTGTTCGCAATCTCAAGCGCTTTTTTTCGAATGATGTGATCTAACGATTGAAATGAAGCCGGATAATCATTCATCGTCCAAGGCATATGAAACGCTCCTTTCTTTTATTTGAACACCTTTCCCCATCTGCAATGGATCAAACATCTCATTCTTCTCAAACCAATGAAGGGGATAAAATACATCGTTTTGCTGAGGTGTAATTTCATTAAATCCCGCAGAATAGAAGGTAGAAAAGGAGTGATTTTGATGATGATAAAAGGTTTGTATGAAGCCCATTTACCTGTGAGTGACTTGAAGGCGTCTATTGCGTTTTATGAAAAATTGGAATTGACACTTGCTCACGAAAATGAACGAGTTGCTTTTTTATGGATTGAGAAAGGTAAGAGCTGGCTTGGCTTGTGGAAAGTAGATATCAATGACTTCCCATACCATCCTTCGACCCGACACGTTGCTTTTCAAATTACAACGTCTAGTATCGAACAAATCAAGGCTTGGCTGGTTGAAAAAGGCATCGGCATTCACCCAATGTTCGGCTTTTCAGAAGAGAAGCAGCCTTTAGTTCTAGATAACCCGCCGCAATTTCATGCAGCGATCTATTTTCTTGACCCAGATGGAAATCTGCTTGAATGCATTGCACCGCTAGAGCTTGATACAGGAGAAGACTACGATATCATGACATATGAGGACTGGGATCGAAAGAAAAATCCGTTTATTGATTGACAAAACCACTCATTGTAACTATATTGATTACAACGGTGGTGAAAGATTGTGAAACAAATTAGCAGCAGGTATCCGATTGCTGTTCATATTTTGTCATTTATTGCAGGTGTTCAAAAAGAGTGTACAGGGGATTTTATTGCAGAAAGTGTGAATTCAAATCCAGCCATTGTTCGAAAAATGATGGCAATGCTCAAACGGGCGGGTCTCATTGAGATACGCCGCGGAGTAGGCGGTGCTTATTTAAAAATACCGGCAGAGGACATCACGCTGTTAGATGTGTACCGCGCTGTCGATGTAAGCGAGGATGAAGAATTGTTTAACTTCCATCAGCCAGTCATCGCATGTCCGATTGGTCAAGCGATGGATACAAGACTGAGAAGTGAACTAAAAGAAGCTCAAGCGGCGCTTGAAAATCACCTCAAACAAGTGACCATCCAGCAATTGTTGACAGAGTCAGAATAAAAGAAGCTCAGGCTGAACTTGGGCTTTTTTTACACCAATTGTTGTAATCGAAATGGTTATAACGAATAAACGGATACGTAAAGGTGTACCAAAACATCACCGTGAATCACAAAATGAGGAGGTCAAACATTATGAAGTTATTAGTAACAGGCGCAACAGGACAGCTTGGATCGCTCATCGTCCAGCATTTACTTAAAAAGGTACCAGCTGAACAAATTGCGGTGAGTGTTCGAAATCCGCAAAAGGCAGCACATTTGAAGGAAGCTGGGGTGGATGTACGCCACGGAGACTTTACTCAGCCAGACACCCTTAAGGCAGCCTTTCAAGGCATTGACCGCCTTTTGATCATTTCAACTGCGGATGGTGACCGCGTGCAGCAACATACGGCTGCCATCCAAGCGGCGAAAGCAGCTGGTGTATCTTTTATTGCTTATACTAGCGTTGTGAATGCAAGAGAGAGTCAGCTTGTCCTTGCACATGACCACGCAAAAACTGAAGAAGCCATTGTGGCCTCTGGCATTCCTCATGTGTTTCTAAGAAACAATTGGTATGTAGAAAATGAAAAAGATACGATACTAGCAGCCGTTAGCGGCGCACCATATTTAAGTCCAATTGGTGATGGCAAGGTTGGCTGGGCAACAAGAAATGACTACGCAGAAGCGGCCGCAAATGCGTTAACACTTTCTAAACATGACAAGGAGAAATATGAACTGTCAGGACCTCTTCGGACGCATACTGAACTTGCTCGCATTGTCAGTGAAGTGAGCGGAAAAGAGATCAAAGTGGAGCAAATTGATGTCGACACATTTGGGGAATTTTTAGCTTCTAATGGTGTACCAAAAGAAGCTGTGCCATTTGTCAAAGCCATTCAAAGCGGAATTCGTGATGGTGCCTTAGCCATTGAAAGCGATGATTTCGAAACCTTATTAGGCCGCCCCTTAACACCTATCAAAGAAAAAATTCGTGAAATGATTTCAAAATAAACAGCAAAAACGCCCAGTTAAAAGGGCGTTTTTTTGTTCAAATTTAGACAAATCACTTCGTTGAAATTTCAGAAATTTGGGATTAAAATGAAAATAAGCCTGTTATTTCGTCATCAGATGACCAAATTGATGAATCAAATTGCAGCAAAGAAAGGAAGTTCGCCGATGAAAGTTCATTTATTCGTTACCTGTTTAATTGACACCATCCAGCCAAATGTAGGAAAGGCCACAGTGGAAGTATTAGAAAGGCTCGGTGTAGAAGTGGAATTTCCAGAGGCACAAGTGTGCTGCGGGCAGCCAGCCTTTAACAGCGGCTATACAAAAGAAACCATTAAAGTAGCAAAAAACATGATTAAAGCCTTTGAATCAGCTGAATATGTCGTGACACCGTCAGGTTCTTGTAAGGCGATGTTTTTAGAATATCCTCAACTTTTAAAAGAAGATCCAGTGTGGTCAGCAAAAGCTGAGGCACTTGCTGAGAAAACATATGAATTAACAGAGTTTATTGTTGATATATTACACGTCACAGATGTAGGGGCGAGCCTGAAAGGAAACGCAACCTATCACACATCCTGTCATATGACGAGACTGTTGCGAATTAAGGAAGCCCCTTTCACACTGTTGTCAAATGTCAAAGATTTGACGATGACACCATTGCCGCGCGCAGAAAATTGCTGCGGATTTGGAGGAACCTTTTCAATAAAAATGACACCTATTTCTGAACAAATGGTCGATGAGAAAGTCCAAAGCATAGAGGAGACAGACGCCGAATACATCATTGGTGCTGACTGCGGCTGCCTGCTCAATATTGGAGGGAGACTGAATCGTCTTGATAAACCCATTCAAGTGATGCATATCGCAGAGGTATTAAATAGCCGCTGACTTTAAGAGGGGGAACGGCACATGAGTATGAAAATTGGAGAGAAGGCCTTTAAAGAACGAATCGGGGAAGGATTAGAAGATACGGTCATGAGAGGGGCTGTTTCCTCAGCGCAGGAACGCCTGTATGAAAGGCGGCTATCTGCGAGCGAAGAGCTTGGCAACTGGGAAAAGTGGCGAGAACTTGGCGAGGAAATCAGGCAGCATACGCTGAAGCATCTCGATGACTACTTATACCAACTAAGTGAAAGCGTTAGTGCACGCGGGGGACATGTCTTTTTTGCAAAAACAAAGGAAGAAGCATCGGCGTATATTCAACATGTGGCACAGAAAAAGGCGGCCAAAAAGATCGTTAAATCAAAATCAATGGTCACAGAAGAAATTGAAATGAATCAAGCGCTTGAAGAGATCGGCTGTGACGTGGTGGAAAGCGATCTTGGTGAGTATATTCTGCAAGTAAATGATCATGAACCTCCTTCACATATTGTGGCACCTGCTCTTCATATGACGAAAGAACAAATACGAGAAGTCTTTCACGAAAAGCTCGGATATGAGATGTCAGAGACACCTGAAGATATGACGAGTTTTGTGAGAGCCATCTTACGTGAAAAGTTCCTCGAAGCAGATATTGGTGTCACCGGTTGTAATTTTGCTGTCGCCAATACAGGTTCCATTTGCCTTGTGACAAATGAAGGGAATGCCGATCTTGTTACGGCTATACCGAAGACACATATCGCCGTTATGGGCATGGAACGGATTGTTCCAACGATGGAGGAACTAGATGTCCTCGTTGGTCTTTTGTGCAGAAGTGCAGTCGGTCAGAAATTAACGAGTTATATTTCTGTCGTCGGACCAAAAGGAGAAGAAGTGGATGGACCAGAAGAATTTCACTTGGTCATTTTAGACAATGGGCGGTCCAATATATTAGGTACTGCCTTTCAGCCTGTTCTCCAATGTATCCGGTGCGCAGCCTGCATCAATGTGTGCCCAGTTTACCGGCATGTGGGCGGACATTCATACGGATCGATTTACCCGGGGCCAATTGGTGCTGTTTTATCGCCGCTTCTTGGCGGCTATGATGACTACCAAGAGCTCCCCTTTGCATCTAGTCTTTGCGCGGCCTGCACAGATGCTTGTCCAGTAAAGATCCCGCTTCACGAGTTATTAATAAAACATCGACAAGTCATCGTTGAAAAAGAGGGGAGAGCGCCTAAAGCTGAAATGATGGCGATGAAAATGTTCGGAATGGGCGCATCGACTCCCGGGATGTATCAATTCGGAACAAAAGCAGCTCCTGTATTGATGAATCGTATGGCTTCAAACGGACAGATTTCAAAAGGAATAGGTCCTTTAAAGAATTGGACAGATATTCGTGACCTGCCAGCTCCAAGTAAAGAAAGATTCAGGGATTGGTTTAAAAAGAGACAGAAGGAGGAGCAGTGATGAAGGGAACCATTTCTCACCGAGAGTCGTTTTTAGCTCATATCCGTAAGCAATTAGGGAAGGATTCCTCCCCGTCTGCATCTATTCAGCGTCCAGCTTGGATGCATCAAGTTCAGTGGGAAACAAACGGACTTTTGTCTAAAGAAGAACTAGTCGAGCAACTGAAGAAGCAATGTCAACGAATTCACACAAGAGTGGTCGAAACAACACCACAGGAAGCGCCCTCTGTATTACGATCATTGATGACAGAGTATGGAGAGGGTTCTGTGATGACATCGGGCGATCATCGTTTTGAACAATATGGATTTTATCCGATGTTTGACAGCTTGCAGCACGAAGGATTCGCAGTCACCAGCTGGAATGCTGAGGCTTCAAGGGAAGAAAATATCAGGCTGGCAGAACAAGCGGCGTATTCGGTTGTATTCAGTGATTACACTTTAGCAGAATCAGGGACAGTCGTCCTTTCATCCCATCAGGGCCAAGGAAGAGCGCTCCATTTTTTACCGATGATGTATATCGTGTGTATCGAAAAAAGCACGGTGGTTCCGCGGATGATTCAGGCTGTTTCGGTTCTTAATCGCTCGGTAGAAGAGGGAGAGCAGGCGAAAGGTGCGATTCATTTCATATCAGGTCCGAGTAACTCTGCGGATATTGAGATGAATTTAGTGGTAGGTGTTCATGGTCCAGTTCGGGCCGTTTATCTATTGATAGATGATGAGTAGGGCTTTCGAGATGAAAGCCTTTTTTCATGCAAAAAAGCTCACACAAGTTTTAAAATCATCTTGCCTCTAGCGGATTGGACATAGTAAGATGACGACATACAAGATGAACTTTTCATCTACTGCTGATGTAAAGGAAGCTGCTTATGGACATGAAGTCAACTGCTCAAAAGAAATCAATTGCACTACCGCTTGTGATTTCAATTATTGCCATTTCGTTTTCTGCTATTATTGTGAAATGGTCAAATGCACCTGCTGCTATTTTAAGCATGTATCGAATGATCTTTGCCGCGGTTTTTATGCTGCCGTTTATGCTGCCTCGAAAAAAAGAATTTCTCTCGATTCAGCGAAGAGACTGGTTTTTCTTATGTATGTCAGGCTTCTTTTTAGGACTCCATTTTGTGTTGTGGTTTGGCTCACTAAAGCTGACGACTGTGGCAAGCTCTACTATTATCATCGCTCTTCAGCCGATGGTCTCCTTATTAGGTGGCTTTCTCATTTTCCGTGAACGAACGACGCTGCCTGCACTTTTAACGATGTGTGCCGCAATTGTTGGTGCACTTATGATTGGGTGGGGAGACATAGGTCATAGCCAGGAAGCCATCCTAGGAGATATTTTATCCTTTTTAAGTGTAATCGCGGTTGTTTGTTATTTATTAATAGGTCAACAGGCTGTCAGAAAGATATCTCATTGGATTTATAGTTTTTGTGTGTTTGGTTTTGCCAGTCTTTTTTTAATTTTATTCAATTGGATTCAGCAAACTCCTTTTACAGGCTATCCAGGTAAAGAGTGGGGAATCTTTTTATTGCTTGCGATCATCCCCACCATGTCTCATGTCATTAATAATTGGCTTTTAACCTATGTCAATGCCACAACCATTTCAATGAGTATCCTTGGCGAACCTGTTGGAGCCACGATTCTTGCTGTATGGCTGCTTGGAGAAAAAGTCACGCTGCTCCAAATGTGTGGCGGTTTTCTTGTCCTTTTAGGCGTCTTTTTCTTTTTGATGCAGCAGCGGCAAGGGATTGTGATGAAACAAAAAAAATCCGGTTAAATTCCGGATTTTTACTCTTTTAAATCGTTTTTTTCAATCACTTTGTTCAATCTTTCCTCAACCTTCTTCAATTCCATTCGTTTTCTTCTGATCATTCGAAAAGCAATGACAATGATCGTCACGATAGCAGCAATGAATAGAAGAGAGAACACCTGAAATAGAAGATCACCCATGTTAAATGCCATATTCTCCCCATTAGGCATACGTAAAACCTCCCTTTCTATCTATATATTACCATAATCGATAAAAGATTGAGATTTATCCATCATTTATCTATAATAGGTAAAATATCACTTATTAAAGGAGAACCAATATGAGAACTTTAGTCCTTTTACGAGGTCTCCCAGGGGTAGGGAAATCAACTTGGATCAAAGCCCAAGGCTTAGAGCCTTACACGTTATCAGCGGATCAGATTCGTCTTTTGACCCAGCCTCCGCAGTTATCTGTCAATGGGAAACTAGAAATTTCAAGCAAACATGACCATAAAGTCTGGTCATTATTATTTGAATTGCTTACAGCACGTATGGAACGCGGAGACTTTACTGTGATTGATGCGACACATATTTCAAGCAAATCGATATCTCAATATAAATCGCTGGCCACATCGTATCGTTACAGGGTGTATGTCGTCGATTTCACGCAGGTGCCGCTTGAAACAGCTCTATTGCAAAATCGCTCACGGGAAGCTCACAAAGTTGTGCGGGAGTCTGTTTTATATCAAATGAATGAGCGGCTAAAAACAGAAAAGGTCCCATCATGGGTGACTGTCTTGCAGCCTGAGGAATATCCACAAGTGATGACCTATCAGCCTCGATCCTTCGATCAATATGAGGCCATTCATGTTTTTGGAGATATTCACGGCTGTCATACCGCTCTGACCACCTATTTGCAAGGAGATATTAAAGAAAATGAACTTTATATCTTTGCAGGTGATTTGCTTGATAGAGGTATAGAAAACAAGGAAGTATTAGAATGGATGCTCGCACATAGAGAATGCCGGAATGTCATCGTGATTGAGGGTAATCATGATCAGCATTTATACCGGTTTGCACATGGTGAAAAAGTAAGAAGCAATATGTTTAACCGGCATACTGCACCTGAAATCGAAGCAGCAGACTTTGATTTAAAAGAAGTACGGAAGTTTGTCAGAACATTTCATCAGCTTACTTATTTTACGTACCATGACAAGACATTTCTTGTTACCCACGGGGGGCTTGCTCATTTGCCAGAAGAGCTTCTGCATGTCTCAACACAGCAGCTCATTCACGGTGTAGGTGAATATTCAGATGACATTGATCACTTGTTTGTTCAAAATACTGCTGGATTAGATGTCATTCAAATTCATGGGCATCGCAATTTATACAGGCTGCCTACTCAAGCAGCGGAAAGGTCTTATAATCTAGAAGGCCAGGTTGAATTCGGGGGACAGCTGAGGGTGATGAAAATCACAGCTGACGGGATTGAGACTCATGAAATTGACAACCCAATCTATAGAGCTTCTGAGAAAAAACCATCAGCCGCTATTCAACCAGATATCTCACTAGATGACTTTTTAGCTCACTTAGATCAACATGAATATGTACAGGAATTAAAGCTTCCGCACCACATTTCATCTTTTAATTTTACGAAAAAAGCGTTTAGTGAACGGCAGTGGGATGATGTGAATGTGAAGGCAAGAGGTTTGTTGGTCAATATGGTGTCAAAGCAGATTGTTTCAAGAAGCTACAACAAATTTTTTAACATTGATGAGCGTCCGGAGACAAAAATGCATCATTTAGTGAATCACCTTCAATTTCCTGTCACCGTCTATGATAAAGCAAATGGATATTTAGGGACGGTTGGGTATAACGAAATGGAAGATGAATTGGTGTTTACGTCCAAATCGTATACATCTCATGTGAAGCAAAATCAGCATGCTTCCTGGGTCGAAGAGTTATTCTATCAGACCTTCGGAGACGTGCAGGTCGACTACATCAAATCATACGTACGTGACCACAATGCATCTCTTGTGTTTGAAGTCATTTTGCCAGAGAAAGACCCGCATATTATCACATATGATCATGATCAACTCATTTTGCTTGATATAGTGAAGCGTCAGCTAAGCTATGAAAAGGCACCATTTACTGAAGTGAAAAGAGTAAGCGAACAGCTTGGAATATCCAGCAAGCAGGAAGTGGCTGTGTTCCATAATTGGACGTCTTTTTATAAATGGTATCAGGCCGTTTCTCATGACGACTCGATCAAAGAAGAGGGATATGTCATTGAGGATGATCGCGGCTTTATGACTAAGCTCAAGCTTCCTTATTATCAATTCTGGAAGCAGATGCGCGCGATCAAACAGCGCGTTGCAGAGAAGCGTTCCACGCAAAAATATATGCAGGCATTACAAACAGCGGAGCAAGCTAGATTTTATACGTGGCTTCTTGAGCAAGATGCCAATGCTGTCAGAAATAGCTCCATTATTGAGTTGCGCTCACAATTTGAGCAAAGCGATGCTGCCCAATTGAATACTGATGGAATAAATGCATAGTCTAAAAAGGAGTCTTTTCTAAAGAAAAGGCTTTTTTTGATGCAATTGAAAGGTGGACCCTTACATGCCTGACCATATTGAAGTCATTTTACGGACGATGTTTGCTTTTGCGATTTTATTTGGCGGAGCACGTCTTCTTGGAAAGCAAACCATAGCGCAAATGAATATTTTTGATTTTATAGCAGCTATTAGCTTAGGTTCAATTGCGGCGAGTCTCGCGTTTAATACAACGCTTCCGTTTCATCACACGACGATTTCCTTTGTCACGCTTGTCATGATCATTTATGTGATTTCGCTGATAGCTTTAAGGAGCCGAAAATTGAGAGGATTTATGGCAGGTAAACCAACCCTTGTCATACAAAATGGCAAAATTCTTGAAGAGAATATGAAGGGAATGAGGTATACACTTGATTATTTAAATCAGCAGCTGAGAGAAAAAGACATTTTTGATATTAGCGAAGTTGAATTTGCCATGATTGAAACAGATGGACATATGTCAGTGAAAAAATATCCTTCGTTTGAAAATGTCACTCGAAAGGATCTTCAATTGTATATGAAGGCAGAGGGCTACATGCCTATCGAAGTGATCATGGACGGAAAGCTCATTTTGAAAAACATTCAAGAAAATCAATTAACTGTGGAGTGGATAGATGAAGAGCTTAAGAAAAGGCAGCTCTCCTTAAAGGACATTGTATACGCAGTCCGTTCAAGTAATGGCAGTTTATATATTGATACATATGACGACCACATTCACTCTCCGATTGATCAAGAATGAAGGTGTAGTGCTGATGTCACCCGCCTGACACATATCTGACAATATTTATAAGTCCTTTGGCTGCTGTCTGACTAGGCATCATTTCTCAATTATTATTATTTTCAGAAAATGTGATGACGGAAAAAAATAAATGTGTTTAAGTGTATATAGAAGAAATTAAAATATTAATATAATATACCGTTTACGGAATGAACGTTCATTCCTATGGTGAGGAGGGGATGAAGTGCCAGCAGTGACTGATAAACCAGAACAGATTATGAAGGCTTCGCTGGACTTATTTATTGAACGGGGCTTTGATGGGACCACGATGCCGATGATTTCAAAAAGAGCAAACGTCGGAGCGGGAACCATTTACCGTTATTTCGACAGTAAAGAGGCACTCGTCAATATTTTGTACCAGCGCAGCCTTTCTTCATTTATCGAAAAAATGAACACAAACAGTCCAGATCCAAAGGCGAGTATTCGGGCGTACTTTAAGCATGTATTTTATTGCTTGGTTTTATTTACAAAGGAGAATCCAAGCGGGCTATATTTTTTAGAAATTGATAAGCGATCCCATTACTTAGACGAGACGAGCAAAGAGAAAATGCAGCATTTGTTACATGAGCTATTCCTTATCTTTGAAGAAGGGAAAAAGGATGGGATTCATCCAAATCTTTCAGGTAGAACCATTCTATCGATTGTATTTGGTGCCTTTGTACAGCTGCATAAACAAATTCTTGCAGAAGAAATAGAGCCAACGATTGAATTTCTAGAGGACATTGAGCAATGTTTATGGCGCGCCATTAGCGTTGCTTCTTAATGATATAAAGGGAGTGGGCACATGCAACAAACATCAATCATTCCAAAACCAAAAACATACGGACCTTTTAAAAATATTCCCCATATCAAAAAGGGGGAGCTTTCTCAAACCTTTTGGAGGCTAGCAGATGAATTAGGACCGATCTTTCAGTTTGAATTTTCAAAAGCAACAAGTATTTTTGTTTCTAATCATGAACTTGTCCAAGAAATATGTGATGAGAGCCGTTTTGATAAATACATTGGGACTAGTCTCAATAAAGTAAGAGCATTTGCAGGGGATGGGTTATTTACGAGCTGGACAGAAGAACCGAACTGGAGAAAGGCTCACCACATCTTGATGCCGGCGTTTAGTCAGCAGGCCATGAAGGGCTATCATGAGATGATGCTCGATATTGCCACACAGCTTGTACAAAAATGGCAAAGAACAGGCCGTGATGAAGAAATTGAAGTAGCAGAGGATATGACAAAGCTTACTTTAGATACGATCGGACTTTGTGGTTTTGATTTCAGATTTAACAGTTTTTATAAAGAAAATCAGCATCCATTCATCGAAAGTATGCTGAATGGTTTAAACGAAGCGATGGATCAGGCGAGCCGGTTGCCGGTTGCAGATAAGCTAATGATCAAAAGAAGAAAAAAATTTGAAGAAAATGTCGATTTTATGAAGCAATTAGTAGATGACATTATTCAAGAACGGAAAAAACAAGATAAAACGGGCAATGATTTACTGTCCCTCATGCTGCATGCAAAGGACCCTGAAACAGGAGAGCGCCTGTCAGATGAAAATATTCGCTATCAAATCATTACCTTCTTGATAGCTGGGCACGAAACAACAAGCGGGCTGCTATCCTTTGCGATTTATTTCTTATTAAAGAATCCAGAAAAATTAAAGAAAGCCGTCCAAGAAGCAGATGATGTGCTGCAAGGCGGACTGCCAACATTTAAGCAGGTACAAAAACTAAATTACACTCGTATGGTTTTAAATGAATCTCTTCGCCTCTGGCCAACAGCGCCTACGTTCTCTCTTTATGCGAAAGAGGACACCGTCATCGGAGGGAAATATTCGATTGAAAAGAACCAAAGTGTCTCCGTGCTGCTACCTAAGTTACATCGTGATCAAGCGGTATGGGGAGAGGATGCGGAAGAATTTAAACCAGAGCGGTTTCTACACCCTGAAAAGATCCCGCAGCATGCCTACAAGCCTTTTGGGAATGGACAGCGTGCATGTATTGGTATGCAATTTGCTCTTCATGAAGCCACAATGGTGCTAGCAATGGTCTTGCACAACCTGGAATTGATTGATCACACATCATACGAACTTGATTTAAAAGAATCTTTAACGATTAAGCCAAACGATTTTAAAATCAAAGTGCGGCCAAGGAAGCAGCAACTCTTTATGGTACCACCGAAAGAAGAGACGAAAAAAAGCACCACAACTGATGAGTCTAAAGTGAAGAGTCATGGTACACCACTGCTTGTTTTATATGGATCAAATCTTGGCACGGCGCAGCAAATCGCAAACGAATTGGCTGAAGAAGGAAAAGCAAAAGGGTTTGATGTGACCACTGCTCCGCTTGATGACTATACACGCCAATTATCAGATAAGGGTGCAGTCTTCATCGTGACCGCTTCATATAATGGACATCCGCCTGACCATGCGAAAAAATTTGTGGATTGGGTCACGCAGGAGAAAGAGCAGGATTTAACAAACGTGACATTTGCTGTGTTTGGATGCGGAGATCGAAATTGGGCGAGTACGTACCAGCGTATTCCTCGTCTCATTGATGAAGCACTTGAAAGAAAAGGTGCGAAGCGTGTAGCTGATTTAGGAGAAGGTGATGCAGGCGGAGATATGGATGAGGATAAAGAAACATTCCAGAAAACGGTCTTCAAGCAGCTCGCAAAAGAATTTAAGCTCACCTTCCAAGAAAAAGGTAAGGAAAACTCAAAACTATCAGTTGCTTATACAAATGAGCTAGTAGAACGTCCTGTGGCGAAAACATATGGTGCCTTTTCAGCTGTTGTACTGAAAAATGAGGAATTACAATCTGAGAAAAGTGAGCGGCAAACAAGACATATTGAACTGCAATTGCCTGAAGGGAAAAAATACAAAGAAGGGGATCATATCGGAATTGTTCCGAAAAATTGTGATGCACTCGTGCAGCGGGTGATCAATCGCTTCAATCTAGATCCTAAGCAGCACATCAAGCTTTCTTCTGAGAAAGAAGCAAATCATTTACCTTTAGATCAGCCGATTCAAATGAGAGAATTACTTGCGTCACATGTTGAGCTTCAAGAGCCTGCAACACGTACGCAGCTAAGAGAGCTCGCCGCATATACAGTTTGTCCGCCTCACCGCGTGGAGCTTGAGGAAATGGCTGGTGAAGCGTATCAAGAAGCTATTTTAAAGAAACGAGTAACCATGCTTGACTTACTAGATCAATATGAAGCATGTGAGCTGCCATTTGTGCACTTTTTAGCACTTTTACCAGGTTTGAAGCCGCGCTATTATTCTATTTCTAGCTCACCAAAGGTCGATGAAAAAAGAGTCAGTATCACAGTGGCGGTTGTGAAAGGGAAAGCGTGGAGCGGCCGCGGAGAATATGCCGGAGTCGCATCAAACTATTTATGTGGTCTGAAGGAAGGTGAAGAAGTCGCCTGCTTCCTCCACGAAGCGCAGGCAGGATTCCAGCTGCCGCCTTCATCTGAAGTACCGATGATCATGATCGGACCGGGTACAGGAATCGCTCCATTTAGAGGGTTTGTTCAGGCAAGAGAAGTATGGCAGAAGGAAGGCAAACCACTAGGGGAAGCTCACCTGTATTTTGGCTGCCGTCACCCTCATGAAGATGATCTGTATTTTGAAGAAATGCAGCTTGCAGCGCAAAAAGGAGTCGTTCACATCCACCGGGCTTATTCTCGTCACAAAGACCAAAAAATATATGTCCAGCATTTGTTAAAAGAAGACGGCGGTATGCTAATCAAATTACTCGATGAAGGTGCGTATCTTTACGTGTGCGGGGACGGAAAAGTCATGGCACCTGATGTAGAGGCTACACTGATCGACCTCTATCAACACAAGAAACAATGCAGGAAGGAAGCAGCTGAAAATTGGCTAACCACTCTTGCAAATGACAATAGATATGTAAAAGATGTGTGGAGCTAACAAAAGGAAAGACCGCCAATTAGGCGGTTTTTTCTGTTTCATCAAGAGAGGTGAGATCGATAGAATGAAAGTTGGAAAGATACAAAACACCTAATTTAAAAATGAAATATTTTGAAAAAATAAGAATATTCTCTCATTTACTCCAATATGAAACAATCGTATCATTTTTGATATAGGACATAAAGGAGGAATATGATGAAAAAGGTGAAAATGTTACTCCCTTCTCTACTCGTTTTTGGTGCTTTAAGTGTGCCTAGTTTTGCCCACGCCGCATCGGATTCAGTACTAACGTCTGATTATGATATGGTGACTTCTGATGGAAAGGTGATCTCTTCAAGTGATTTCCACAATGATACGAAATCCCCCTCATCCTTTGACAAAGTGGATGATCTATCTTCAACTGTTGGCGAAAAAGTAAAACCACTATCAAAATATTTAAAAGACTTTCAAACAAAAGTCGTCATTGGAGACGATGGTAGAACAAAAGTAGCAAACACAAGAGTAGCACCATATAATTCAGTTGCTTATATTACATTTGGCGGCTCAAGCTGTACGGGGACACTCATTGCCCCTAACAAAATTTTGACAAACGGACACTGCGTGTACAATACAGCATCAAGAAGTTATAGTGCAAAAGGATCGGTGTATCCAGGGATGAATGATAGCACTGCGGTAAATGGGTCAGCAAATATGACAGAGTTCTATGTACCAAGCGGATATATCAATACAGGTGCGAGCCAATATGATTTTGCCGTGATCAAAACAGATACGAACATTGGCAATACAGTCGGTTACCGTTCCATCCGTCAGGTGACAAACTTAACTGGAACAACGATTAAAATTTCTGGATATCCAGGTGATAAAATGAGATCGACTGGCAAGGTGTCGCAGTGGGAGATGTCAGGTCCTGTGACAAGGGAAGATACGAATCTCGCATACTATACGATTGATACATTTAGCGGAAATTCAGGCTCAGCGATGCTAGATCAAAATCAGCAAATCGTTGGGGTTCATAACGCAGGGTATTCAAACGGAACGATTAATGGCGGTCCAAAAGCGACAGCTGCCTTTGTTGAATTTATCAACTATGCAAAAGCGCAATAAAAGCTAGATCATAAAGCTTGTTTCCTTCATAGGGGACAAGCTTTTTTATGTGGATACAAGTGTCTATCTGTCTATGCTTGAAAGATCTATTGACTTCTCAGCCTCTTCATTTTTTTCACATGTCATTCGTGAACGACTCATACATTAAAATGACACATTTCCTTTAAGTCAAGATTTTGCTTGAGAAAAATGAGGAGGTCTCACACTTTTGAAGATGAGAAGAGGCTGGATTACTGCTGTCGCCTTATGCTTTGTGATATGGATGGTCACGCTGTTAGGTGGATTTGGGGAGGAACATGCGGCAAAAGGTGCGGATCGATATGATCATGTCATTCAATTTCCAAAGGAACGATACCCTGAAACAGGCAGTCATATTCAAGAAGCCATTCGAAAAGGGCATTCCGATGTGTGTACGATAGACCGAAATGGAGCAGATGCCCACAGGCAAGAATCATTAAAAGGCATTCCGACTAAACCCGGATTCGACCGAGATGAGTGGCCGATGGCAGTTTGTCTTGAAGGAGGAAAAGGGGCGAGTGTTCAATATGTCAGCCCGTCTGATAATAGGGGAGCGGGCTCATGGACCGGACACCAGATGAGCGGGTATCCTGATGGGAAAAGAATTTTATTTATTGTGAAATAAAACTAAAAGAGAGGCGCCTGTGAGTAGGTGCCTTTTTTGATGATGATCAGAGCGTATTGGAGCTAGCAGGGACAAAAGATCCAGTGGTACAATGGATCCTATAAGGTACAAAGACAGACAAGAAGAAAAATGTGAAGGGACATATGCTTATGGATAAGAACCGTGCATTATACGATTATTTCATGCAACATGCAGAGAAACTGACTGAAACTTGGTATGATTCAATTGAAGATGATGATCCAGAATCAATCTATCGTTCAACAGATTCCAGCATCATATCAGAGCTAAAACGGCAAAATCAGGATTATTACCAGCATTTTATACGTGCTCTTATTGAAGACAAGACGTATTTACATACTGAGTTTAAAAAGTGGTCTGAAGACTTAGCCAGTGACCCAAAGCATTTAAACACACCATTAGATTACGTTGTGAGAGAATACATGTCCAATCAAAGAGTAGTCCTTCATTACTTAAAAGAATTTATTAAGCAGCGTCAAGATGAAATTGATATTGACCGCATCTTTTATTGGTATGATTTAATTTCAGAGGCGTTTAATATTTCAATTCATATGTTCATCCAACAATATGTGAAAAATACAACGAGGAAGCTCGTGGCACAAAGAGACATGATTTACGAGCTGAGCTCACCTGTCATTGTTTTAAAAAGTCATATTGCGTTATTGCCGTTAGTAGGTGATATTGATACAGCGAGAGCGAAGATTATTTTAGAAAATACGTTGAAACAGTGCTCACAAAAAGGTGTACAGCATTTATGTATTGATTTATCGGGCGTTGTCATTATTGATACAATGGTGGCTCATCAAATCTTTGATCTTGTCACATCACTTCGGTTAATTGGAGTAGAGACGACCATTTCAGGGATCAGACCAGAAATTGCCCAAACCGCTGTGCAGCTCGGGCTTCCTTTTAATGAATTTCGCACGGCATCATCACTTGCTCACGCCCTAGACCGCATGACTGAATTTACTTCAATATAAAAACCAGGCCGATTGAATGGCCTGGTTTTTTATTTAGATAACAGCGTCAATTTTTGTGACTTTCCAATCTTTTTGTCCTTTTTCGAACGTAACCGTTCTTTGTACTTTGCGTCCATCAAGTGTTGGGACAGTGAATTCATATGTGCGGACTGTTTGTTTTTTAGAGACAAGTTTAGGTGTCGCTTTATCCCAATTAAGCATATTGTCTCCGTCGCCGACTGGAACAGCCATTTTGCCTTTATGAACAATGAACTGGTAGTCTTTTAAACCTTGATTGATGGCTTCTTTTGTGAAAACTTGAGATAGGTAGCTGTTTAGTTTTTTCTTTGTATCAAATGTTTTAGAAAGATAGTTGTAAGTCATGTCTTTATAGCTAAATGATTTTAATTTGTAATCAGAATGTTCATTAATTTTGTAGCCTGACATCGCACTCCAAAAGTGTTCTCGTGCATCAAGGGCAATATGTAACGCTTCTTTATTTGTCAAAGCGGCTGGTTTTTTAGAAGCGGCCAATGTTGTAGATTGTAATGAGATCATAAGCATAATAGCAGTTAATAAAACGAATAATTTTTTCAAGGCGATTGCCTCCTTTTTTAAATGAAAACTTCTTATGTTACAAATGTTACAATAATTACAGTGATATTACAAGTGTTAAATCTAAATGTTTTTTATTTCTTTTCTTTCTATATATATAACGTTTGAGGGTGGCAAAAAGTTTTCATTTTTTTCTTTTTTCTTTATATCTACTATTTAACCGTTCTAAAGAAGAACAAAACGTTTTTTGGAAAAGTTTCTGTTTGGACGTTCAACACGCTTTTTTATTTATGACATATACTATCGTGATGAATGTCTAAGAAAGTGGTGTTGAATATGTATTATCCGTATGAAGGTATGTGGAATGGGTACTCATATGATAGGCAGATGCAAGGTTGGCCGTCGCTCCCTTCTCAAGGTGGAGGATTTCCAGGGTTTCCAATCGGAGGAGGAGGCACTGGGCCGGGATCTAGTGGATCAGCCCCGCCAGCCCCACCACAGCATATCGTTTCGCAATATCAGCAAGCATTATCACAGCCTCAAAGCATGCAGTCACTTATTTCAGGGCAAACAGGTGGAGGTCAGCAATCGGTTCAATTTGCCGCGGGATGTAATAGAAGGTGGACGATTGTGTTTATGAGAAACGGTCAAGTATTTTTAATGTATGTCCTATCCTCACAGCCTTTCGGGAGAACAACTGGCTTTATTTGGCCGAACTTTACCTTTGGTTCCTTCCCAAGCTCGAGTATTCTTGCCTATTCTTGTTCATAAAAAAAAGCCGGTTCTCATCATTAACTGATGAAATACCGGCTTTTTTTAGTGAATATTTCTAAATACGCCAATCACTTTACCTAGTATACTTACATTCTGTAAAATAATCGGTTCCATAGATGGGTTTTCTGGCTGTAATCTAAAGTGTGTATCTTCTTTATAGAAACGTTTCACTGTCGCTTCATCTTCCTCTGTCATGGCGACGACAATATCTCCATTGTTAGCAGTGCTTTGCTGACGCACAATGACATAGTCCTTGTCCAAAATTCCTGCGTCAATCATACTTTCTCCCATAATTTCAAGCATAAATACTTGTTCATCTGGTGCTGCAAAAGTCTCTGGAAGAGGGAAGTATTCTTCAACATTCTCAACAGCCGTAATAGGCAGGCCTGCTGTTACTTTTCCGATGACTGGTACGTTCATTACAGCACTCTTTGGAATATTCATTTCCTCTTCATCTAGTACTTCGATCGCTCTAGGTTTTGTCGGGTCTCTTCTAATTAAGCCCTTCGTTTCTAGTCTAGCTAAATGTCCATGAACTGTTGAACTGGATGCTAGACCGACAGCTTCTCCAATTTCACGAACGGATGGGGGATAGCCCTTACTTTTTACTTCTTCTTTGATGAATGTCAGGATATCGAGTTGTCTTTTTGATAGCTTCGTCATCTTTTGCACCTCAAAACGTCAATTTTAAAGAAATTATAGCATGTTTTTCCTAACAGTACAAACATAGGTTCGAAAAAAACGTTTGACAGAAACGTTTGTTCGTATTTATAATAAGTGACAGAAAGAACGAACGCACATTCTATTAGGAGAGATGACATTATGAGGTTAAAAGAATCTATTATTTTTATTGGGGTATTCTCATTCATCGTTGGCATATTTCTCTCACTTATTGCATTCACAAGTCATAATGATCCAAATCAATATGTTAAAATAGAAGTTCAATCAGGTGATACTCTTTGGGGGTTAGCTGATCAAGTAAACGACAGCAAATCAATCGATAAAAATGCGTTTATTGACTGGGTCACTCAGCACAATGATCTTGCTTCAACAGAAATCCAGCCTGGTGACATCCTTGTCATACCAGTCAAAAAAGAGCATCCAGTCGTATATCAACTTGCAACAGTACAGTAGAAAGGTCGATTGAAGACATGAATGCAATCATCTATGCGAGAGTAAGCACTGTCAAAGAAGAGCAGGAAACCTCGCTGAAGAGACAAGAAGAAGAATTGCTAGCTTTAGCTGCTATGCACAAGATGAATGTGGTTAAAGTCATTAAAGAAAAAGCAAGCGGGTATGATCTAGATCGCGATGGTGTGTTTGATATGCTAGCTACACTAAAAGAAGAGTCAATTGATGCTGTTCTTATCCAGGATGAAACACGTCTCGGAAGAGGACAAGCAAAAATTGCGCTTCTTCATTGTCTTTTTAAAGAGAATGTGAAGGTGTACAGTACGTTTCATAGAGGCGAGCTTGAGCTTTCAGAAGCAGATGAAATGGTGATTGAGATCGTAGGAGTCGTTGAAGAGTATCAACGAAAAATTCATAACCTGAAAATTAAGCGGGGAATGAGAAGAGCCGTAGAACGCGGGTATCAGCCCGAACTGAATTTAAAACAGCAGGATCATGCGCCTGGCCGTGAGCGTATTGAAGTGCCGATTTCAGAAATTGTTCGATTAAGAAAAAATAACATGACCTTCGCAGAAATCGCAGCAACTCTTCAGGCACTAGGTTTTGACATTTCAAAAGCAACGGTCCATAGAAGGTATCAAGAATATGAAAAAGGTCTGACTACCTAAAGCTTGATTTGTTGTCAAAATGATTGATATTTAGTAGTATGTAGAGAAAATGCTTTAAAGGAGTTTGTCATGATTTCTAAAGAACAGCTTGCAAGAATCAATGAGCTTTCAAAAAAGTCGAAAGAGACCGGTTTGTCAGACGCTGAAAAAACAGAACAAAAGCAATTAAGAGAAGAGTATTTAAAAGCTTTTCGTTCTTCTATGAAAAATACACTTAAAACCGTGAAAATCGTTGACCCTGAAGGAAACGATGTCACACCAGAAAAATTAAAAAGAGAAAGAGATCAAAACCTTCATTAAGCTTATGATTTCTTGAATTTTGAAAAGATGGGAAGAATATTCTCATCTTTTTTCATATTTGCATAACTTTTTAAGTGATCGATAAACTAAATGTGACAAAATCCTTCTTTTTCAGCGTGAAATAGTTGTGAAAAAAGGACAGTAGATTTATGATAATGGTGTACACAAGATACGGAAGGGGATTTATATGGAAACGATTGAATTGAAATCTATTGCAACAATACGTACTCTCTCCATAGACGCAATTGAAAAAGCGAATTCCGGTCACCCTGGAATGCCGATGGGTGCTGCACCAATGGCATACGCTTTATGGACGAATCACTTAAACGTAAGTCCGCAAAACCCAAATTGGTTTAACAGAGACCGTTTTGTATTATCTGCGGGACATGGTTCTATGCTTCTATATAGCATGCTTCATTTAAGCGGATACAACCTGAGCATCGATGATCTAAAACAATTCCGCCAATGGGGTAGCAAAACACCTGGACATCCTGAATTTGGACATACAGAGGGTGTAGATGCTACAACAGGTCCTTTAGGGCAGGGGATTGCCATGGCAGTTGGTATGGCACTTGCAGAAAGACATCTTGCGGAAACGTATAACAAAGACAACTTTAATGTTGTAGATCACTATACATACAGCATTTGCGGAGATGGAGACTTAATGGAGGGAATTTCCTCTGAAGCTGCTTCACTTGCTGGTCATTTAGGCTTAGGCCGTTTAATTGTTCTTTATGATTCAAATGATATTTCTTTAGATGGCGACCTAGATCGTTCATTCTCTGAAAATGTGAAGAATCGTTTTGAAGCGATGAACTGGGAAGTTCTTTATGTGAAAGACGGCAATAACATTGAAGAAGTGACGGCTGCTATCGAAAAGGCAAAACAAAGCACAGACAGACCTACACTGATTGAAGTGAAAACAACAATCGGTTTCGGATCGCCAAACCGTGCAGGAACGTCTGGTGTGCATGGTGCACCACTTGGCAGCGATGAAGCCAAGCTGACGAAGGAAGCTTACTCTTGGACGTTTGAAGAAGATTTCCATGTACCTTCTGAAGTGTACGATCATTTCAAAGAAGCTGTAAAAGACGCTGGTCAGAAAAAAGAAGCAGCTTGGAATGAACAATTTGCGCAATATGAAAAAGAATACCCTGAGCTTGCAGCTCAATTGAAGCTTGCGATTGAAGGAAAGCTTCCTGAGAATTGGGATCAAGAGGTTCCTGTTTATGAAGCAGGTTCAAGTCTTGCCTCCCGCGCTTCTTCAGGCGAAGTATTAAATGGCATTGCGAAGCAAGTACCTTTCTTCATTGGCGGATCTGCTGACCTTGCAGGTTCAAACAAAACAACGATTAAAAACACAGACGATTTTGGTAAAGATCATTATGCCGGCAAGAACATTTGGTTCGGCGTCAGAGAATTTGCAATGGGTGCCGCATTAAACGGTATGGCGCTTCACGGCGGCCTTCGTGTATTCGGCGGAACGTTCTTTGTTTTCTCAGATTATTTAAGACCAGCGATTCGTCTTGCTGCCTTAATGGGACTTCCGGTCACTTATGTCTTTACTCATGACAGTATCGCTGTTGGTGAAGATGGTCCGACGCATGAGCCGGTTGAACAGCTTGCTTCATTACGTGCGATGCCGAACCTTTCTGTCATTCGCCCTGCGGATGGAAACGAAACAGCTGCAGCGTGGAAACTTGCTGTATCTTCAACGGATAAACCGACAGCACTAGTTCTGACTCGTCAAAACCTTCCAACGATTGACCAAGCACCTGAGAAGGCATATGAGGGAGTAGAAAAGGGTGGATACGTCGTCGTTGAAGCTGCTGATGCACAGCCAGAAGCACTTCTACTCGCATCTGGATCTGAAGTCGGTTTAGCGATTGAAGCGCAAAAAGCACTTGAGAAAGAAGGGATTCGCGCGTCTGTTGTCAGTCTTCCTGCATGGGATCGTTTCGATCAGCAGTCAGACGAATACAAAGAATCAGTCCTTCCTACAGCAGTGCGGGCTCGTATTGCGATTGAAATGGGGGCTTCACTTGGCTGGGAGCGTTACACTGGTCTTGATGGTGATGTAATTGCCATTGATAAATTTGGCGCTTCTGCACCTGGTGAAACCATTATTGAGAAATACGGCTTTACGGTCAGCAATGTCGTCAGCCGTGTGAAAGCGAAGCTGAACAAATAACCAGTCTCCAAGCATCATGCTTTTTTTCATCTGTTTGCAGAGCATTTTCATCCGCTCTGCAAACTTTTTTCTTTTTTCTCGTTTTTTTGACAAAACTAGTTTCTTCTTGCTTCATATATAGACAATTCTTTCTTTCACATTTTTGTATAATACAAGCAATATACGAGATTGACGAAATGTGAAAGGAAGGGATAGACATGGAACGCCATTATTATATTTATTGGATTGAGGATGAATTTGCGCATCATTATTTTGGCAGAGAATCAATTTTGTTTCATTTGTTTGAGTCGTTACACTGGACGAACCGCACGGAAGATGAATTGGTGATGCTTGTGAAACAAGTGGATTACGTGACGAAACGAATCCCTGCTTTTCGTATGCATCAGCGATTAATGAACAACTTAACGAACGTTCACTATACACAAATTGGCTCGATATACAGCGCTTCCTTACCTGATGGAAAAGGAACGGCTGCATTTATCATAAAAGATCGTTATATCCAAATGTCTGCTACCGGCAGTTATGAAGCAGAAGCAGTGTTTTTTGAAGTGCTGAGAAAAATTAGTCCTTGCTTCCTGGCAATGGACTTCGGTTCAAAGAAGCACGGGTGGCTCAATCCGGTAAAAGTGAGGAATTTTGTTTAAAAAAATAAAATTGAACGTGAAATGTTGTATAATAGCCTTTTGTTTAGTACACTTTATACGAGACAACATGAAGGAGGAAGAATTATGGATTTATGGGTTGTCATCCTTGTAGGCGTTGTTGCACTGCTTGCAGGAGTTGCACTCGGATTCTTTATTGCTCGTAAGTATATGATGAGCTACTTGAAAAAGAATCCACCAATTAATGAACAAATGCTTCGAATGATGATGATGCAAATGGGCATGAAACCGTCCCAGAAGAAAATCAATCAAATGATGAAAGCCATGAACAACCAAGCGAAATAATACGTACGATATTATGATCATAGATGGAACATGGTTATAAAGAGTGGACAAGCGTTGTCCTTTCTTTATGAATTCACCTTCATCAGACGCTTTAAAACCACTGTACTTGCCTAAATGAAGCAGGGAAGGTGGTTTTTATTTTGGCTTCAGCTTCCTGCTAAAAAACAAAAACCCCTGTTATCAGAGGTTTTTGTTTCGTTTATGGTCACACATATCAACTGTTCTAAAAATCGTGCAGCATGATAAATATCATGAGATATGATTAGTTGGCTGAGTTTGAGTGTAAGTGTCGTTGATATTGTAAGAGGAGATGATCTAGCTGCTGGCTATGTTCAATGGTTACTGTTGATGTCATCCCATTGTGCATCACAACTTTCATCAGCTCTTCTCTTTTTTCTTCGATTTGAGTTAATAATGATGTTTTTACCAAAGTCATGTTCCTTTCATGCAAATCTTGATAAAAAGAATCGATTCTATTATATCCATTTTCAGGTTTATTTTCAAATTTAAAGGATTCGTTATCTCGATGTCAAATTAAATTATATAAGGTTTTAAGAGAATAGACCATCTTTATTGAGAGGATGTAAAAAAAATGAAATGATTTTGTCATCTCTTATTGTATATTGTAAGAAGGGGGTGTTCTTTTGACAGATTTGAATTACTTTTTAGCTTTCGGAGCAGGATTCCTTTCTTTTATCTCACCGTGCTGTCTGCCGCTTTATCCAGCGTTTTTATCTTATATTACGGGCGTTAGTATGGATGAAGTGAAATCTGAGAAGGTGATGCTGAGAAGAAGAAGTCTGCTTCATACCTTATTCTTTTTAATTGGTTTCTCTATTATCTTTATTGCGATAGGCTTTGGGACATCGTTTGTTGGGAAGTTTTTTGATGATTACCATCAAGCGATTCGCCAGGTTGGAGCTATCCTCATTATTTTCTTTGGTTTTATGACTCTTGGTGTATTTCAGCCTTCTTTCCTCATGGGCGAAAAGAGAATGCAGTTTAAAAATCGTCCTGCTGGTTTTTTTGGATCGATTCTCATTGGAATGGGCTTTGCCGCTGGTTGGACACCTTGTACAGGACCTATTTTATCTGCCGTTATCGCACTTGCTAGTAACAATCCAGAGTCGGCTGTGCCTTATATGATTGCGTATGTATTTGGATTTGGCGTTCCATTTTTTGTTCTCTCCTTTTTCATTACGAAAATGGCGTGGATCAGAAAGCGTCAGCAGCTTATCATGAAAATTGGCGGGATCATTATGATTGTGGTTGGGCTATTGCTGTTCTTTGATCTTCTCACATGGATTATCATCATGTTCTCATCATTGTTTGGCGGATTTACAGGCTTTTGAAATCGTTTTCTACAGTCGCGGCGAATGGTTTTTTTTCGTCAATTGGAGTATATTATACATAGGCTGACCTTAAAGAATAAAGGAATGATTTGATATGATGGTCTTAATCTCTTCTATAATTGCAATATGTATGGCGGTAGCCGTCATGTTTATTCGCATTAAGTCATCTGCGAAACCGGCAACCGCAAAAAAAATTATATTACCTCCTATTTTTATGAGCACTGGTGCACTGATGTTTTTTGTTCCAATGTTTCAGGTAACTGGAGCTGAATTTCTTGAAGCGATCACAGTGGGGATGTTTTTCTCCATCTTTTTAATCAAAACATCAAAGTTTGAAATTAGAGGGAACGAGATTTACTTAAAGCGGTCAAAAGCATTTGTGTTTATTCTCATTGGACTTCTTGTTCTTCGTATCGGGATGAAGACGATCCTGAGTTCTTCTATTGATTATGGCTCTCTAAGCGGAATGTTTTGGATACTTGCTTTTGGCATGATTGTACCTTGGCGCGTTGCTATGTATTTGTCGTTTAGAAAGATATCTAAGCAATTAGATCCGCAACAGGTTCAAATGAATTAAACCTCCTTTTTATAAGGAGGTTATTTTAATAATGCTTCATATGGCGTATGATCGATGTTTTTTTCTTGAAGGCGCTTCAATAAAAACTTATGATCACGCTTTGGTGTAGCGGTAATATAGCCGCGAATGATTAAGTCTAAATTAATGCTGGCAGCTTGTTCTTTTAAAGCCAGCTCGCCAATTTTTCCTGCAATTTTTTCTTTGGCGACATCTCTAAACAGCTCTGGAACAGGTAATACAAGCTCATTTAAAAGCTGTTTGTCTTCTTCTCGCCATAAGTGGAGGCTCTTTTGAATATATTCATCCTGCCAATCAAGCTCTGATTTCCCATCTTCCTTCGGCAATCGTTTTAAAAATTTGCGAAACATAAAAAAGCCACCGATTGCGAGTAATCCGATCATCACCGTGCCCCAAAATAAAATGAACCACAAAAACCAGCCGCTTAACATGTTCTCACCCCTTATACCTCTCGTCTCTCTATCTTATTTTACATGAAGACATGATAGAAGAAAATAACAAAAATGTATGTCTCTTTTCTCTATGAACGCCTTTTTTCATTCATAACTGCCCATTTACTAGAAAGACCCAAACCATCTAGTAGAAAAAGAATACCTTATCATATAGCGACTCTACTATTTGGCCATGGTGGTTCGCAAAAGGTATTGACTTGACACGAACGGAAGAGAGCCCACCAAATGAAGGTGGGCTCTTAATGTTTGAAGTGCGGGATTTGAAAGGAAAATGCTCCGCTTGGATGGTCGGAACTTTTTTTAATTCTTATCGAAATGATTCGGTTTTCGTATTCTGTTTCAATCTCTTTGTCGTTCAAGTAAAAAGGGAGCATGACACTTTTTTCAATTGGCTGTTCGCCTTTATCATTTGGCTTTTGTACTGTGTAAGCGAGAGTGAGTTCATGTCCAGCGAAGGTCAGCTTTACATCAGCGATCGACAGGGTGGAGACATCAATCTCAATAATATAATCACGGCTTGTTTCATAAAGGTCAATTGGGAGGTGTTCATCATACCAGGCAAATGGATCATCCATTAAAACATTAAGCCAATCATCTATTTCTAGAAAATCAGAGGAATTCGATTGCTTTTCATTCTCCATAAACACTCCTCCATCACATCTCATAATAAATGATATGTTGAGAACTGAAATGTGTGAAAGACCTAAAACATCCCGCTTTGCCACGGAATGAGAGGAGAATGTTTACATATCGTGATGAGAATTGTGCTTTTGTCTTGTATGGTTGCGGTTTTTCACTTTTTTACTGCCTGATAATGGCTCAGGCTGTCCGCCTTGATGCTCCTTAGGCGAGTTTTGACGGGTGTCTTTCCCTGAGTTTTTATTCGTCATGATGCTTGCTCCTTTCTTATTGGTTTTTTTTACGTTTTTTATTGTTTTGTCTTTGTTCTTCTGTTAAAACGAGTTGGTCATCTTCAATGTAGCCTGCACCATTCCCTTGGCTTTTGGCTGCGTTCATGCCGTCAATCACATGATTTGCTTTACGTTTTGTCATGTTCTATCACCTCAATTGTAGTATGAACCTGCCCTGCTTGGATTATGAAGAGTAATCATTTCCTAGTGATAAGATAAACTTATTGAATTTAATAAAAGCATTGTTATTTACTTATGTATGAATTTGTTTTAAGATGAAATTGTGAGAAAATTGTGGTGAAATACGACGATTTTTCTGAGAATTGAAATTGATCTTGATCATCAAAAGGGGGATTTTGGATATGTCGAAACAGCAGCAAGTCGCTAAACAAGACGCTTTTCAATCTAGAAAAACGTTTTCGACAAATGGGAAAACGTATCACTATTATTCGTTAGAAGCACTAGAGAAACAAGGAATCGGAAATGTTTCTAAGCTGCCTTATTCCATTAAGGTACTTTTAGAATCAGTGCTTCGCCAAGTAGACGGTAGAGTGATCAAAAAGGAACACGTTGAAAACTTGGCAAAATGGGGAACTGCCGAGGTCAAAGAAATTGATGTTCCATTTAAACCTTCTCGTGTTATTTTACAAGACTTCACGGGTGTGCCAGCCGTCGTTGACCTTGCTTCTTTAAGAAAAGCAATGGCAGATGTAGGCGGGGATCCGGATAAAATCAACCCTGAAATTCCAGTTGACCTTGTCATTGACCACTCAGTACAAGTTGATAAAGCTGGAACTGAAGATGCATTAAACATTAACATGGATTTAGAATTCGAACGTAACGCAGAGCGTTATAACTTCCTTAGCTGGGCAAAGAAAGCGTTTAATAACTATCAAGCTGTTCCGCCTGCAACAGGAATTGTTCACCAAGTAAACTTAGAGTATCTTGCAAGTGTTGTTCATGCGATTGAAGAAGATGGCGAGATCATCACTTACCCAGATACATTGGTTGGTACTGACTCTCATACAACCATGATCAACGGGATCGGCGTACTTGGATGGGGCGTTGGCGGTATTGAAGCGGAAGCTGGTATGCTCGGTCAGCCTTCATACTTCCCAGTACCAGAAGTCATTGGTGCTAAATTAGTTGGAGAGCTTCCAAACGGAACGACTGCAACTGACCTTGCATTAAAAGTGACACAAGTTCTGCGTGAAAAAGGCGTAGTGAACAAATTCGTTGAATTCTTCGGACCTGGAGTTGCACAGCTGCCGTTAGCAGATCGTGCAACGATTGCGAACATGGCGCCTGAATACGGGGCTACTTGCGGATTCTTCCCAGTAGATGAGGAAGCTCTTGCTTACCTTCGCCTTACTGGACGTGATGAAGAGCAAATTAATATCGTTGAAGAATATTCTCGCGCAAATGGCTTATTCTATACGCCAGATGTAGAGGACCCAATTTTTACGGATGTTGTGGAAATTGATCTTTCTAAAATTGAATCAAACTTATCTGGTCCAAAGCGTCCACAAGATTTGATTCCACTTTCAGATATGAAAGAGACGTTCCATCAGCACATTGAAAGCCCAGCTGGTAACCAAGGGTTTGGATTAGAAAAATCAGAGCTGGATAAACAAATTGAATTTGATCTAGCAAATGGTGAAAAAGCTGTGATGAAGACAGGTGCGATTGCGATTGCAGCGATTACGAGCTGTACGAATACATCGAACCCATATGTCTTAATTGGAGCAGGTCTTGTTGCGAAGAAAGCAAGTGAGCTTGGTATGAAGGTGCCAAACTACGTGAAAACGTCACTAGCACCAGGTTCTAAGGTTGTTACAGGATACCTCGTGAACTCAGGACTTCTTCCATACTTAAGAGACCTTGGATTTAACATCGTTGGGTATGGCTGTACAACATGTATCGGTAACTCAGGACCGCTTGCGCAAGAAATTGAGGATGCTGTCTCTGAAAATGATCTGCTGATCACTTCTGTTTTATCAGGTAACCGTAACTTTGAAGGACGTATCCATCCGCTTGTGAAAGGAAACTACCTTGCATCTCCACCATTAGTTGTGGCGTATGCACTTGCTGGTACGGTGAATATCGATTTAACAAAAGACCCTATCGGTGTCGACAAAAATGGTGAGAACGTTTATTTCAATGACATTTGGCCATCAATGGACGAAATCAACAGCGTCGTGAAAAGCACAGTCACACCTGAACTCTTCCGTTCAGAGTATGAAACTGTATTTGACAGCAATGACCGCTGGAATGAAATTAAAACGACGGACGATGCATTGTACAAATGGGATGAAAATTCCACATACATTGATAACCCGCCATTCTTTGAAAACCTATCAGTTGAACCTGGTAAAGTTGAACCGCTTAAAGGCTTGCGCGTAGTGGCGAAGTTCGGTGATTCTGTCACAACAGACCATATTTCTCCTGCTGGAGCGATTGGTAAGGACACACCTGCGGGTAAATACTTGCAAGAAAGAGGCGTATCGCCTAGAGACTTTAACTCATACGGATCTCGCCGTGGTAACCACCATGTCATGATGAGAGGTACTTTTGCAAACATCCGTATTAAGAACCAAATCGCACCAGGAACAGAAGGCGGATATACAACGTACTGGCCAACTGGTGAAGTAACATCCATTTATGATGCATGCATGCGTTATAAAGAAGATGGAACAGGTCTTGCGATCTTAGCAGGTAAAGACTACGGTATGGGTTCTTCACGTGACTGGGCTGCAAAAGGAACAAACCTTCTTGGAATTAAATTCGTTCTAGCTGAAAGCTTTGAGCGTATCCACAGAAGTAACCTTGTCTTCATGGGTGTACTTCCGTTACAGTTTAAAGACGGAGAAAGTGCAGAAACTTATGGACTAACAGGAACAGAAACATTTGAAGTTGAAGTTGATGAAACAGTTCGTCCACGTGATCTTGTCACTGTGAAAGCAATTGATACAGATGGCAATGAGAAAACATTTGAAGTGGTTGTTCGCTTTGACAGTGAAGTCGAAATTGACTACTATCGTCATGGTGGTATCCTTCAAATGGTACTTCGTGAAAAATTGGCAAGCAACTAATACTCATACAGCAAAGAAGAGAAGGCGCCTAGACAGCTTTCTCTTCTTTTTTAAAATAGTGGAGGATCCATCATGTGGAAAAAAGGAATGGCAAGCGCTGTTTTACTTGTGTTGATTGGTTTACTTGTGTGGAATTTACTTGAACCAAAAGAGCCCGCAATCGGTCTTGAAAAAGGGGATCAGGCCCCTGATTTTGAGCTTAAGACCCTAGACGGTCAAACGGCCTCGTTATCTGATTACCAAGGGAAAAAGGTGCTCGTTAATTTTTGGGCGACATGGTGTAAGCCATGTAGGACAGAAATGCCAGATCTAGATGCGATTAGAAGTGAATATGATCAGGTCGAAGTACTTGCTGTTAATTTGACGACCACAGAAAAAAGTGTAGATCATGTTGCAGCATTTGCAGATGAATTAAAGCTGACCTTTCCTATTTTATTGGATCAAAAAGGCATTCAAGCACGATATCAGGTGCTTTCATACCCCACGACATACATATTAGATGAAAAAGGACGCATCATGTCTGTGAAGCATCAAATGCTGACAAAAAAAGAAATTGAGCAAGAGCTGGATCTATAATGATTCAGCTTTTTTGCTTATTTTCTAAATGTTTTGGCGAAAATGAAATACAACACTGGAGGTGAGTACAATGAGAAGAAGAAAACGACGTACATTTGAAGAGCTTGTACTTGAAAATAAAAAAGAATTATTAAGCAATGAGGAATTTTTAAACCAGCTTGAAGAAAAGTTGGAAGAGCGATTTAGACAGAAATAAGTTATGAATTATCCTTTTTCGTTCATCCTAAAGAAGAGGGAGGGATGAATGATGGGTAGAGAGCATGATAAACAAGCGCAGTTTACACCAGACCATTTAGGGACAAAACCTGTAGCATACAAACGCAATAAAGGTAAAAAGATGCATAATAAATCAAATGAACAGCCTGATGTGATCCAGACGAAGGGCGAATAAGGAGGGTATTAAGATGAATGAAAAGTCATATCAATCCAATCCAGATGATCGTTCTGATAATGTTGAAAAGCTACAAGATATGATCGAAAACACCCTTGACAATATCGATGAATCTGAAGCAGCGATGGCCCTTTCGACAGATCAAGAAAAACAGATGATCAAGCAAAAAAATGAAAATCGAAAAATGAGCATTGATGCCATGCGTTCTGAGATTAAGGACGAAGAAGCAGCAAGAAAAAATGGCTATACTGAATAAACCAGGGATCCCTGGTTTATTTTATTGCCTCCTTTTAGAAGAACCATTTCGATTGTGGTAAAATGGCAGAGATCTTAGGTTTTGATAGGAGAGCGATGAAAACGTGTATGTATCTAAAAAAGAAATAGAAGTCCGTTATGCAGAAACAGACCAAATGGGCATTGTGTATCATGCCAATTATTTAATCTGGATGGAAGTCGGCAGAACTGCACTGATTAAAGAATTAGGATTTTCCTATGCACAACTAGAAGCAGACGGTGCTCTTGCACCCGTTATAGATTTGCAGGTGAAATATAAAAAACCACTCTTGTACGGTGAAACAGCGACAGTTCATACTTGGATTGAAGAATACAATGGACTCAAAACGGTGTATGGCTACGAAATTCAAAAGCCTGATGGACAAACAGCGATTACAGGGACAACCTCGCATATTTGTGTAGACAAAGACACATTTAGACCGATTCAATTTAGAAAAGCATTTCCTGCCTGGCACAAAGTATATGAACAGTCGAAAAAGCAGGTCTAATTCATGGCGTTTGGTATTAAAAGAAGCGATTTAAATGCGTGGAAATCAGCTGTCCAACAAGGAGAAATGGCTTTTTTAACCCATTATTGGCTTGATGACCGTTTCCCGCATGCCAACACCGTCACTAAAGCAGCCTGTCAGGATATGAAGCAGTTAATTGAGTGGGGAGAAAAACATGGGCTCAAAAAAGAATGGATTCACGACCGTGCAGGGTTTCCTCACTTTGACTTGATCGGTGAAACGCAAAAAAGAATCCTACAAAAGGAGCGGTCTTTAGGAAACATTCAGGAATATGGGCTATATATTGAAGGATAAAACAAAAAAGATACCCGAGGGAGGAGGTATCTTCTTTGTTTATTCATAATGAAATTCTGGTTCTTTTACAGACTCGTTATAATCAATATGCAGATCATGGTTGTCAAAATACCAAATATCACTTTCTTCCACGAAGAAAGTAATACCTTCTATTTCAGCGGTTGCGCCGGCATTTTGAGGTTCATCTTTTGCGACGCCGAGAGAAAAGCCTTTTTGTACATTACTGCACCCGCCATATCTCACAAAAAAGCGAACTTGATCACCTTTTTCTAAATCTAATTCATCCTTGTACCAACTGAGTGCATCTTCTTTAATCGTTAATTTCAATGTGATCGCCCCTTTTTTGAAGTCATGCTGTTTTTTAAAATGCAGGATGCAAAAAACAGCTTTTCTTTACTTTTACCACAGAATGAAACTTATGAAACGGCTAGAGCCATTTGATTTTCGGTTCAGTTTTGTTGAGGATTCGTTTGAGGTTGGCGATGTGTCTGTAGATCACAAAACCAGCAAGAACGGCAACAACAATGATTAAGAATACGTCTTTGGTGAATATGCTGTAAATGAATGTATAGATGCCGGTCAGCATAGATGATAATGAAACATATTTACTAATGTATAAAAATAAGAAAAAAGCAGCGATCATCGTGATAAATAAGAATGGGGCATAAAATAATAACACGCCGCCAGATGTAGCGACTGCTTTTCCCCCTTTAAATTTTGCAAAGATAGGAAAGCTGTGACCGATAACAGCAGCAACCCCTGCTAATAAGGGATGAATGTCCAGTTGCATGAAAAACGGTAAAGCAGAAGCGAGAGTCCCCTTTAAAATATCAGCAGAAATAACAATAGACCCTGCTTTCACGCCAAGCGTACGAAATGCATTCGTCGCACCTAGGTTTCCGCTGCCATGTTCACGGATATCAATACCCTTTGCAGCTTTCCCGACAATGAGACCGGATGGAATACTGCCGAGAAGATAAGCCAAAATAAACATCAAAGCAATTAACATCTGCATAACTCCTTTATATTCTCCCTCTTGTCTTACATTTTAACATGATCTTATGAAAAACATGGGGATCTTTTTTTGAAAAAATCAAATGCAGATGGATTCGGCTTTGTTTTTAAGCAGAAGTTCGCTAAAATAGAGGAAAAGGGGTGTTTGGATGAATCATCCTTCGAAACAAGAAATTGGCCGTATATTAAAAAGCAGTAAACGAATTGCTGTTGTTGGATTATCAGATCAGCCGCACCGAACGTCTTATATGGTGTCTAAAGCGATGCAGGATGCCGGTTATGAGATCATTCCGGTGAATCCAACGATCGATGAAGCACTTGGTGTGAAAGCAGTCGCTTCACTAAAAGAGATCAAAGAGCATGTTGATATCGTCAATGTATTTAGACGTTCAGAGTTTTTGCCCGAGGTGGCTGAAGAATTTCTTGAAATAGACGCACCTGTTTTTTGGGCGCAGCAAGGCATCTATCATGAAGAAGCGAAAAGGCTGATTGAGGAAAATGGCAAGGTCGCCATCATGGATTTATGTATCAAGGTGGCTCATGCAATGACAAAAACTCATTAAATCGTCAAAAATCCTTGGTTTTCAAGGATTTTTGCTTTTTTGTTGTAGAAATATATTTGCGATTCTAGAAGAAAGCGATAAAATAAGGCGACAGGGACATATCGGTGATCTTGCATATCAAGAAAAAGAGCGATAAGATAAAGGTAGAACATTTGTTCTGTTTTGTAAAAATCATCATATGATTGCATTTGGCTTATCAAACAGTCTTGTTTATAATGGACTTCTAGTTCTTATTGCAGAATGTAGAACATTCTCATAGCCGTGCAAAGGAGCATGTTTTGTTGAACCACACATGCATGGTGATGATGCAGCTTATTAAAGTGGACAGTAATGAGCAGCATGATCATCATTAAATTCTAGAGAGATCATTTGATGGTTTGCCGGTTATGTTTGTTAGTGAAAGGGGATTAAGCATTTGGTTAAAAAGCAGCAAGTAGATTATAACGATGATTCTATTCAGGTGCTAGAGGGACTTGAAGCGGTCCGTAAACGTCCAGGAATGTATATTGGGTCAACGGATTCACGCGGTCTCCATCACCTTGTCTATGAGATTGTAGACAACTCTGTCGATGAAGTACTCGCTGGCCATGGAGATCATATCGTTGTCAAAATACATAAAGATAACAGCATTTCCGTTCAGGATAAAGGACGCGGGATGCCTACTGGTATGCATAAGCTTGGAAAACCGACACCTGAGATCATTTTAACGGTCCTTCACGCAGGCGGAAAATTTGGTCAAGGCGGATATAAAACAAGTGGTGGGCTTCACGGAGTTGGGGCATCTGTTGTAAACGCGCTGTCAGAATGGCTTACTGTCACAATTGAACGTGATGGCTATATATATCATCAGCGGTTTGAAAACGGCGGAAAACCTGTGACGTCACTTGAAAAAGTCGGAAAAACGAAAAAAACTGGAACACTGATTCATTTTAAACCAGATCGATCCATGTTCAGCGTTACAGCCTATAATTTCGATACGTTATCAGAACGTTTAAGAGAATCTGCCTTTTTATTAAAAGGATTAAAAATAGAGCTGATTGATGAACGACATGATGTACAAGAAACCTTTTATTATGAGACAGGCATTGAAGCCTTCGTTGCTTATTTAAATGAAGAAAAAGATGTTCTGAGTGAAGTGGTCTCATTTGAAGGAGAGCATCAATCCATCGAAGTAGACTTTGCATTTCAATTCAATGACGGCTACTCGGAAAATATTCTTTCTTTCGTCAATAACGTTAGAACAAAAGATGGCGGTACGCATGAGTCTGGTGCCAAAACGGCGATGACAAGAGCCTTTAATGAATATGCGCGCAAAGTAGCCCTTTTAAAAGAAAAAGACAAAAATTTAGAAGGCACTGATATTCGCGAAGGGCTGTCTGCTATTATTTCTGTTAGAATTCCTGAAGAACTGCTTCAATTTGAAGGCCAGACAAAAGGAAAGCTTGGGACAAGTGAGGCTCGCTCAGCTGTTGATGCTGTTATTTCTGAAAAACTGGCTTATTTCCTTGAAGAAAACCGTGAAACAGCGACTCTTCTTGTGAGAAAAGCGATTAAAGCGCAGCAGGCAAGAGAAGCTGCTAGAAGAGCACGTGAAGAAGCAAGGAGCGGCAAGAAACGGAAAAAGTCCGAAGCAACACTGAGCGGTAAATTAACACCTGCTCAATCTAGAAACCCAGCAAGAAACGAATTGTACCTAGTAGAGGGCGACTCAGCGGGCGGGTCAGCAAAACAAGGACGTGACCGTAAATTCCAAGCAGTGCTGCCGCTTCGTGGAAAGGTCATCAACACAGAAAAAGCGAAGCTTGCTGATATTTTCAAAAATGAAGAAATCAACACCATTATTCATGCGATCGGTGGAGGCGTCGGTGTCGATTTTAATGTAGAAGACATCAATTATGACAAAATCGTGATCATGACAGATGCTGACACAGATGGAGCCCATATTCAAGTGCTTCTGCTCACGTTCTTCTACCGCTATATGAAGCCGCTGATTGAGCATGGCAAAGTGTTTATTGCACTACCGCCTTTATATAAAGTCAGCAAAGGCTCAGGGAAAAAAGAAGTTATTGAGTACGCATGGTCTGATGAAGAAATGGATGACGTACTGAAGAAAGTTGGAAAAGGGTACACGATTCAGCGCTATAAAGGTTTAGGTGAAATGAACGCCGACCAGCTATGGGAAACGACAATGAATCCAGAATCGAGAACACTTGTCAGAGTCAAAATCGACGATGCTGCACGTGTGGAACGCCGCGTCACGACATTAATGGGTGACAAAGTAGAACCACGACGTAAATGGATTGAAAAGAATGTCGCCTTTGGACTTGATGAGGAAAGTAACATTCTTGAAAATGAAAACTTGTCGCTAGCTGAGGAGGTTTAAACATGGCACAACAAGAACGATTTCATGATTTACCATTAGAAGAAGTAATCGGAGACCGGTTTGGTCGCTATAGTAAATATATTATCCAAGATCGTGCGCTTCCAGATGCGCGAGATGGACTAAAGCCTGTACAACGAAGAATTTTATATGCGATGTACGCAGAAGGAAACACGCAAGATAAAAACTTCCGTAAAGCCGCGAAAACAGTCGGTAACGTGATTGGTAACTATCATCCGCACGGTGACTCATCTGTTTATGAAGCGATGGTGAGAATGAGTCAGGATTGGAAAGTACGGAATGTGCTCATTGAGATGCATGGAAATAACGGGAGTATCGATGGTGATCCGCCTGCTGCCATGCGTTATACGGAAGCAAGGCTTTCTGCGATTGCTTCAGAGCTATTAAAGGACTTAGACAAGGAAACGGTCGAGTTGGTCGCAAACTTTGATGATACAAGTAAGGAGCCCGTTGTTTTACCAGCGATGTTTCCAAACCTTCTCGTGAATGGATCAACAGGGATTTCCGCTGGTTATGCCACTGATATCCCGCCGCATCATCTAGGAGAAGTGATTGATGGTGTCATTAAACGAATCGAACAACCGGATTGTACGGTTGAGGATTTAATGACGGTCATCAAAGGTCCAGATTTCCCAACAGGCGGTATCATTCAAGGGGTAGACGGCATTAAGAAGGCTTATGAAACAGGCAAAGGAAAGATCATGATTCGCGGAAAAGCGGAGATTGAAACCATCCGCGGCGGGCGCCAGCAAATTGTGATCACAGAGATTCCTTATGAAGTGAATAAAGCCAACCTTGTCAAAAAGATGGACGAGTTCCGAATTGAAAGAAAAGTGGAAGGAATTTCAGAGGTTCGAGACGAGACTGACCGGACTGGGCTTCGAATCGTAGTAGAGCTGAAAAAAGAAGCAGATGCAAATGGTGTTTTGAATTTCTTATATAAAAACTCAGATCTGCAAATCCCATATAACTTTAATATGGTGGCGATACATAATCGTAGACCAACCTTAATGACGCTGACAACTATACTTGATGCATATATTGCCCATCAAAAAGAAGTGGTGACGAATCGCTCAGCATATGAGCTTCGAAAAGCGAAGGAACGCCACCATATTGTAGACGGATTAATTAAGGCGCTATCCATCTTAGATGAAGTCATTGCCACAATCCGCTCTTCTAATGATAAGCGAGATGCGAAAAATAACTTGATGGATAAATATGACTTTACAGAAGCACAATCAGAAGCGATTGTTTCCCTCCAGTTATATCGTTTAACGAATACGGATATTACGCAATTAAGAGACGAAGCAAGTGAGCTTGATGTGCGTATAGCAGAACTTGAAGACATTTTAGGTAACGAGAAAAAGCTGCTAAAGGTCATTACAAACAGTTTGAAAAAGCTCAAAAAGACATATGCTGATGAGAGACGATCTGTCATTGAGGAAAAAATCGAAGAAATTAAGATTAACCTTGAAGTGATGATCGCCTCAGAGGATGTTTACGTCACGGTGACGAAGGATGGGTACATCAAACGGACAAGCCAGCGCTCCTATGCTGCTTCTAACGGTAAGGACTTTGGCATGAAGGATACAGACCGCCTGATTCACCAGTTTGAAATGAACACAACAGATGTCCTTCTATTGTTTACGAATAAAGGGAGCTACATTTATTGTCCTGTGCATCAACTGCCAGACATACGCTGGAAAGACATGGGGCAGCATATCACGAATATCATTTCAATTGATCGTGATGAATCGATCCAAAAAGCCATTCCAATAAAAGAATTTGATGAAACGTCGTATCTTCTATTCTTTACAAAAGGCGGAATGGTGAAGAAAACAGAGCTTCTGCAATATAAAGCGCAGCGCTATTCGAAACCGCTTGTCGCCTTGAACCTAAAAGGGAACGATGAACTCGTGGATGTCCATGTGACATCAGGACAGCAGGAATTGTTTATTGCGACGAAAAATGGTTATGGATTGTGGTTTGATGAAGAAGAAGTAAGTGTTGTTGGTCCGAGAGCGGCTGGTGTCAAAGGGATCAACTTGAAGGATGGGGACGAAGTAGTCTCTGGCCAGATCATTGATCCGAAAAACAATGTCCTCGTGCTGACAACGCAAAGAGGGGCTGTGAAGCGAATGAACCTCTCTGAATTTGATAAAACATCTAGAGCCAAACGCGGAGTTCTGATGTTAAGAGAATTAAAGAAAAACCCGCACCGTATTGTGGCTGTCATTGCTGCATCACTGCACGATACACTTGAAATTGATACGGATAAGGGTTCAACGATTCCGCTTGATATCTCTACTTTAAGGGCGAATGACCGCTATAGCAATGGATCATTTATTGTAGATGAGGAAGAGCAGGGAGAAGTAACGCATGTCCTTGTCACACCTCAACCTGCACCAGATGACAATAAATAAGCAAACGAAAACCCCCTGCGATAAACAGGGGGTTTCTTTTATATACGGGTCATTTAGCTCTCGTGGCTGCCAAACATGTTTGTAATGGCGTGCACTACTTCAATTCCTTGGTAGACGAAAAGAGAAAGTGAAGTGACAGAGAATAGACCTAGAATGAATACTCTTAAGAAAAATAACATCGTGTAAAACCTCCCAATTTTTGTTTTGATTTAGATGGTTGGGTTAAACACGAGATAGTCGGAAATAAGAAGATTGATAGAACACTGCAAGTAAATGCTTCTTTTTCCGGTCATATTGATCAGTATGAGTGATGCGTGCAAATCCAGCTGTCATACTGCCAATCATCAGCAGTACTGTAAATGCGGCAAATACTGCGCTCACATGTTTTTGTTTCTTTTCATCGCCCATGCTCTGAGCGATTTTCATCTCATGTGATTCTTGATCGGCAACCACCTTTGCATGATGGTATACCTGAACGGAATGAGGCATTGAGAACAAATGAAAACTTGCGAGTGCTATGAATAAGACAGCTAATTTTAGCAGCATATTTTTTTTCATTTATCTCACCCCTTCCTGTTTATTTTCATGATCTTACCACGTTTTCTGTTATTTGAAAAGTCTTATTTTTTTACTTTCCCTCTTTAAAAAAGCGATAAACATCAGGACATCTATAGGACTGTTTCACTTCATGAAAGGTTTCAATTTTATTTTTTAATTTAAAAAAAGTGCCATGATCGAGGATCAGACACTTTTTAGTGAGAATGTAATGAATGTGGTTTTGCTACAGCTTTTGTAAAGATTCCCGCCATACATATAGCGAATAGAACAAATATAAAGGCATGAAGCAATCCCACCTCATTGGCGAGCAGTCCTAAAATAGGAGGACCAGAAAGAGAGGCTGTGTAACCAGATAAGGTCACAATGCTAACGCGTTTGACGGCGTAGCGGCTATCATCACCAGCTGCCGAAATGGTTAGCGGGAAGCCTAAAGAAGCGCCAAGTCCCCATAAAAAGATGGATATCATACACACTACGAGTGAAATCTTTAAAATGACTAACAAGAGTCCGGCAGCTGCTGAAAAAATAGCGACTCTTAGCAATAACACCCTGCCAAATCGATCAATTAAACGCCCGCTGATCAGTCGTCCACTAATCATCCCGCACAAAAATAAAGCATAGATGACGGTACTCATGGAATGTGAAACCTGGTACCCATCTACCATCGCAAGGGGAATCCAATCATTTGCAGAGCCTTCTACAAATGCAAGACATAAGGCGATCATCGCAAGAGATATCGTCCGTTTGTTCAGCCATGCCGCATGAGAACCATCAGTTGTATCTGTTTGCTTCTCAAGCTGATCCTTTCCTGTCCCGTGCGGAATAAACCGTGTACAAATCAAAATGCTGAGAAAGAAAAGAATGGCAATGATCAGAAGGTGAATCAACACAGATACCCCTAGATGGATAAAGAGAATGCCAGCACCTGCACCGATTAACGTGCCAATGCTGAAGGAAGCGTGCAAAATAGGCAGGATGGTTTTCCTGATGCTGTACTCAATTTCTGTCCCTTCTAAGTTCATGGCCACATTGCACATGCCTGAGCCCGCTCCAAAAAGAAAAAGACCGGCTGTGACAACAAGGGTAGAAGAGAGCGTTGAACCAATAGCGAGAGTCGTGAATCCAGTGAACATCAAAAAAGCGCTGATCACAATGGCCACTCGTCCGCCTTTTTTTCGAACGAATATATTGGAAAGGACAAGTCCAACAATAGAACCAACAGATAAGCCAAGTAAAATAAGTCCCATTGTCCCTGTATTCGCTTGTAATAAATCTCTAACTTCTGGTGTCCGTGAAAACCATGTAGAGATGGAAATACCAGACATCGTGAAAATGATGATGATTGCTTTATACCATTTTAATTCCATCTAATCCCTCACATTTAATGATATATATTACAGAACAAATCTACTCGATTATAAATGAGACTTCCTGATTCGTAAATAACATGAGAAAAGGTCATGCTGAAATTTTAGTAACAAGAAATGGCGCCTTCACAATTCTTCTGGTGAGAAGTAAAATAAAGACAAAGGAGGCGGATTTTATGCAGTCATATCGAATCGGTGTATTGAAAGGTGATGGAATTGGACCAGAAATTGTACAAGCAAGTATGTGCATCTTAGAGGCAGCGCTGTCACAGTTTCATGAGTCATTTGTGGAATTTGTAGAATGTCCAATCGGTTTTGAAGCCATCCATTCTCTTCACCAAGATCCTGTGCCGACATCTACTAAAGACGAATTGAAAAAATGCCATGGATGGATTTTAGGGCCTCATGATTCTGCTTCATACCCAGACATATTTAAAGAGAGGAGAAATCCAAGCGGAGAGCTCCGTCATACGTTTGATCTATTTGCGAACATTCGTCCATCTCAATCGTTACCAGGGGTACAAAGCCTTGTACGAGACGTCGATCTCGTTATTTTTCGAGAAAATACAGAAGGCTTCTATCCAGATCGGAACATGTATCATGGGGTAGGAGAGTGGATGATTACACCAGATGTCGCTATATCTACAGGTGTATTTACAAAAAAAGCGATAACACGTATTGCTCATGCAGCCTTTCAAAGTGCGATGAAGCGCAGGCAAAAGGTTACTATTGTTCATAAGGCAAATGTTATCAAATTAGGGTCTGGCTTGTTTTTGCGAACATGCCAAGAGGTAGCAAAAGCGTATCCGCAAGTGGCGGTAGAGGATGTACATATCGATGCAATGGCGGCTCACTTAGTGAGGCGTGCAAGTGATTTTGATGTCATTGTGACAGAGAATATGTTTGGTGATATTTTATCTGATTTAACAGGTGAGCTAGTCGGAAGTTTAGGAATAGCGCCTTCATTAAATTGTAACGAAGACCAAGCCGTGGCACAGGCGGCACATGGATCAGCACCGGATATCGCTGGGCAGAATATCGCCAACCCAATTGGCATGATTCTTTCTACAGTGATGCTTTGTGACTGGTTACATGCGAAATATCATGATGAAAGGTTAAAAAAGACGGCAGCTCTTATCGAACGTACACTTCATAAGATCATGAAAATGAACATTAAAACGAAAGATTTAGGAGGAAACGAGACGACGACCCAATTCACAGAGGCATTCCTTCAAACCATGAATCTATATAAATAGAAGGGAGGGTCAACAAGAAAAGATGATCCACGGAGAATCTTTTCTATCTAATGATCAAACGCTGATGACAGATCGGAAAAAAAACAATCCATTTTAAAGGAATTGTTGGGCGCTTGCAGTGACAATGTAGTTTTTGAAGGTAGGTTGCAATGTGATTATGAATACAATATTGAGGTCGATGAGCATTTTTTCACGAATTTTGATATTGGGCAAACGAAAAATCATAAAGCATTTACATGAATCAAAATCTGAAGATTGAATGTTGGATTTTGATTTTTTCTTTTTTGTCTCAATAAGATAAGTATACTTAGTGTTGAGACATCGAAAATTCATTCATGCTTTAACTTCCTAGAATATATATTATGTAAACTAATAAAAAGAAATGAATAAATATCAAAAACCTCTACTACCTCTTCAAGAAATCAAATCGGTCATAAAGGTTTTTGAATCAAAGTGCATTTAATGAGCTGTCATCGGATCAGTTGACTTAACCTAACAGCAACGGTCTTACAAACATCTGGCATTAAGTAACTATCAGAATCTGAAAGATCCAGCAATGGAGGGTTATTTTGATTTAATCCCTGCACCACAAAGAGGTATGACAATGGTTTCTTCTGGTTCCTTTTGATATTTCATGTAGCCAGCAAAATTGACTGCAGATGTCACTTCGACATAAAATCCTTTTTCACTCAGTTTAGATCGTGCATTTAAGATCTCATCTTCTTCAATATCAATAAACGTACCATTCGTATCTAGTACAGCTTCTAAAATTTGTTTGGAGCGTGCTGGAGCAGCAATGGCGATCCCTTCTGCTAAGGTCCCTTTATTCGTCACAGGTGATGCTGATTTTTCTTCATTTTGATAAGCTTTCACAAGGGGTGCACAGTTTTTCGCTTGTACGGCCACGATTTTCGGTATGTTATGAATCAGACCATTTTCAAATAATTCTTTAAAACCATAATACGCACCTAGGAGGAGAGTGCCGTTTCCAACCGGAATGATTAAAGCGTCAGGTGCTCCTTTTAATTGCTCATAGATTTCATAGGCGTATGTTTTTGTACCTTCAAAAAAGTAAGGGTTATAGACATGGCTTGCATAAAAAACGTTTTCGTCGTCTACTGCTTTTTGGGCTGCTGCTGCAATATCCTCTCGAGTACCACGAATTTCTTTAATCGTTGCTCCATGTGCTTTTATTTGAGCGACCTTTTTAGGAGAAGTGTCATCGCTTAGATAGATGTCACAGGCAATCTCGCAGCGTGCTGCATAAGCTGCAATCGCTGTTCCTGCATTTCCACTACTATCAGCAATCACTTTTGATACCCCGAGTTCTTTAGCCTTTGTCATTAGAACTGCGGCTCCTCGGTCTTTAAAGGATAATGTCGGCATCATATAATCAACTTTTACATAAGTGTTAGGCTCATTAGGATCTAGAACGATTAAAGGGGATTGACCCTCCCCCATTGTGACAGTTTCCCAAGTCTTAGAAGCTTTTGAAAATGGCATGGTTTCAACATAACGCCATAATGAATTTGGATAGTGATCCCAAGCTGCGACGTCTATTTTCGGGGTATCTTTCACTAAATTTAATACTCCACCACAATCACATTTCCATAGAGTTGGTGTCATCTCATATTTTTTCCCGCAATGGTTACAAATCAATTGATTCATCAATCATCAACCCCTTCAATATTTTTTTATACAAAATATAATTTTTTATATAGAGTAGGCAAAAAAAGATCTTAAATATATGCAATGGCATCCATTTCAATTTTGAAACCAAAATGTAATTCATTCGTTGGTACAATAGTACGTGCTGGTTTATGTTCACCGAAAAATTCAGTATAAACAGCATCGACTTTGTCCCATAAATGAATATCCGAAATGTATAATGTCATGCGCAAAATCTTTTCTTTTTTACTTCCAGCAGCCTCTACAATCATCTCTACATTCTTAAGCGCTTGTAATGTCTCTTCTTCAATGGGACCGAACTCTTTTTCTCTCGTTTCGGGATTGATGGCAAATTGTCCTGAAACATAGACCGTGTTTTGATGAATGGTTGCGAATGCATAGTGTCCGTTTGATTTTAAATTTCCTACCTCGAGTATGCTTTCCATTTTGACACTCCTTATCTCGATTTATTTTTGATTTCATCCAAATAGCTATAGACGGTTACTTTGGAAATGCCTAACATAGATGCGACCTTCTCAACAGATCCTTTCATTAAAAAAATGCCCTTTTCATCCATGAATTTAATTAGTTCAATTTTTTCATGACGTTTCATAACTGGATGAACACTGTTTTGAATGATCTGTTGAATCAATTGATCTACTATTTCTTCCACATTTTCAAGATCATCATTTGATGTTGTTTCTTTCTCTTGAGCTTCCACTTGTGTAGAAAGAAAAGTATCCATAAAATGTTGCATTTGATTTAGGGCTTCAACATCAAAATTGATACAGAAAGCACCGATCACTTTTTGCTTTGAATCACGTATTAATGAAGTCGAAGAACGAATCGTACGCTTATCTTCTGTTACAAATGTATAACCAGCCAGATAATCTTCTTTAAAATCTTCTGATTGTAATACAGTCTTTACTAGATGATCAAATGATTGACCGATTTCTCTTCCTGTCACATGGTTATTTACTGTAAACATGACAGATGCTTGAGGGTTCGTTAAATCATGAATCACCACTTCACAATTTGGTCCAAACATTTTTGCAGTAGATTTTGCTAAAGGAATATAACTCTCTAATAACTTTTTAATATGTTCCATGCCTAAGCACCTCATTTTTTTATTCCACTAGATTATATAATTTTTTATATATAAATACAATATATAGATTTATTTATATATTATGATGCTCAAAAGATCATAAATGTGAAAATAACCATATAAAAAAAGCAGCCATTGACTGCTTTTTGCTTGTGCTCCTTTCTAATTGATTTCTTTCTGGATTCCATACAAAATGACGTCAATTCCCCATCGGAACCGTTCCATTGATACGGGATCACCTGAAAACATTTCTTCTTTTACACTATGAATGAAAGGAAAACGCGTTTTGTCTGCATTATGAAATGTTTTTTTTGTGTCTGAAATCTGCGAAGAGTCATGTTTCTTCCAAGAGACCTTTTCGTAAGCTACCGAAGATACGTATAACAGTAATAGGTCTACTCCCCATGCAGCGGATGTAGATTTGATCCCGCCTTCATGCAATGCAGCGAGAATATGTTCGGTCAACTGAAGAAAGTTCGTTCCTTGTGGAATAGTGGAAAGAGAAATTTCAGCGAGACCAGGTTTTTCGAATAGCAGTAGGAAATAAGTCTGCAATATGTCAAATAACTGTTCTTTCCATGTGCTATCTGCTGAATCTGGATAAACCATTTGGCCGAGACCATAATCCAATACGTAAGCACTGAGTTCTTGAAAATTGTTCACGTAGACATACAAGGATGCAGGTCCCGTATCCAATGCTTTAGCCACCTTACGCATACTCATGCCCTCTATTCCTTGCTCCTTAAGAAGCTCATAGGCAGTTTTCACAATGAGCTCACGGCTTAAGGGTTCTTTAGCCGGACGAGACCGGCGACTTATAATACGACGATTTGAATTGTTCATACTCTCTTTATAACATGTCAAAGTAAAATAGTAAATTGAGCATCAATCACCGTTTTCTTGAAAAGAATTCATCATATCTGCAAGCTTGACCGCAGCGTCTTTTGAAAAACACAGTTTTAAACTATTCTCCGAATCATGAGCCTTTTCCGATGAATATTCGTACATCATGTCTTCGTATTCCTCAATAGCCTTTTCCATATCATGAGGATGTCGGACAATAGCAAGTGCAAGCTTCATTGCATCAAACATCGCCATGTTTACACCCTCGCCTGCGAATGGTGACATGACATGAGCTGCATCACCGATAAGCGTTACTCCTTTATGACGATTCCATTTAAAACCGACAGGAAGCGTATAAATCCGTCTTGGGATGATGGCATCTTCTGCATAACGAATATAATTTTTCAGCCGATCATCCCAATCACTAAATAACTCTAATAATTGTTCTTTTGCTTCTTTCGCTTGGTGAAACGGTATACCACAAGTCTCGATCCAGTTGCGGTCTACCATAAGGCTTGCATACACTTTGATTCGTCCATCACCGTTTAATTGACCAATCAGTCCTTTGTGGTCTGCTAAAGCAAACATCTTACCACGTTTATTAAATTCAGCTAAATCAGGGTGGTTCCCCTCTACGCTTAGGACATTCAATTCCAACATCGTGAGCCCAGAGTATTCAATCTCAATATCTGTTAACAGAGGACGCACACGAGAAAAAGCACCATCAGCCCCAATCAAAAGGTCAACTGTCTCGACAACCCCGTTTTCAAAATGAAGCTCCGTCATGCCGCTTTCTAATGAAACGCATCTTTCTAGTTTATATCCATATTTGATGTTTGCAGCATCAATTTGATCTAACAGCAGTTCGCACAACACACCACGATCAATTTCTGGACGAGTGCCTTTTTGATCTGATTCCGTTTCTTCATCTAAATAAATTCTGCCTGATTTATCAAGTAATCGGAAATCTTCTCCTTCATAACGGGCGTTCTTTTGAAATTTCTCATAAACTCCTGCTTCTTTTAATGCTTTTTGGCCTGTTTCTTCGTGAATATCCAGTGACCCCCCTCTTTCAAGACTCATGTCATACATCTCCCGTTCATAGATGGTTGTTTGTATACCGTAATTTTGCAGAATTAAGGCGAGTGTTAGCCCCCCAGGTCCCCCTCCAATAATAGCGATTTGCTTTTGGTCCTTAGATAATGCCGTCATCGTATGCATCTCCTCTTCCTTTATGGAAATCGTTTAAAACTACCTCTCATTTATATTATAACGAACATCGTTCGTAAAGAACAGTGTTCGTTTAAAATCGTTTGTTTCATGATTGTGTTTTAATGAAAAGAAACCAATCACCTGCTATCATATGTTACACTCCATCTAGGAATGTTAAAGGATGTCGAATCATAGCAATGATTCTTGGATCAGTAGGCTTCCATTGTTCTAACTCTAAGTATAAGAGGTGTTTCTATGAATAAATTATTGGCAATGTTGATATTAGGATTGGGCTTTAGTGGTGCCGCTCTCATTCTTTCTGTCCCTTTGTTATTCAAATTCAAACTAGAACAATCTGGGCTGATGTTTGCTGCTGTATCAGCAGGCGCTTTCGCAGTTTTTGCTGTTTCATGCCTAGTTCTTCGAAAACGATTCAATCGCTAAAAAAACCTAAACAAAATCTATCATTGGAACAATGGAGATTTGTTTAGGTTATTGTGACTTCTTGATATGAATTTAAAGAATGTGGTATAAGCTGACCCCAATACTGATAGCGAATAAAACAAGTGCAGGGATTGCTTTTTTAAAGGGATCTTTGGCCAATACGATCAGTGTAAATGCAGCTGCCAGCATCGTACCTCCTAACAATAAGCCTGATAATAATGCTAATGTTGGCATCCATATGCCGGCTAGCATTCCAGCAGCGCCTATTAGCTCAAGAGCCCCCGTTAAAACATTGAAAAATGCGGGTAAACCAAATCGTTTGAACTCTTCTGCCATTTTTCCAGATATGATTTTCGTTCCTGTTAGGAAAAAGAAAACGGCCAATACAATTTGTAGAATAAGAATGAAAATAGTGATCACATCTTTCTAAGTTATTTGACCAAAAGGTGAAATTTATATGTCATAGCATATATCGTACAAAAATAGAGGTTGTTCCTACTTTACAGATTTATCAAGATGGATAGTCTGAATGGAATAATTTGTTTAAAAGTAATTTTAATTGTTGGATCTCTTCATCGCTTAATTGATGTGTCACAGTTCGATGTGCATCCATGACGACAGGAAGAATCGCCTTTTTGATCTCGTCCCCTTTTTCTGTTAAAAACAGGTGATGCGAGCGCCGGTCTTGTTCATTATAGATTTTTTTGACAAGCCCTTTTCGTTCCATTGACTGGATCATTCTTACGACAGTGGTTTGATTTTTATCAATGCCTTCTGCCAATTCCTTTTGAGTCGAGCCTTTTTCACGGCTAAGAATACTAATAATGCTCCACTGTTCTGGTGTAACTCCGTACGGCTTTAACCTATTCGTAAAATAATTCGTCATTTTCACATCAGTGCGATGAACGAGATAACCTATTAAATCATGTAACTTCATGTAAACACCCTCTAACAATTTTATATGCTATAGCATTTATATTAGTGGAGCGGTTAAACATTGTCAAATTGTCTACCTGTTATGCTTAAAATCAATTCCTGACATGATATACGGTAATGCTGATTTGATAAATTCTTCTGAAGATATGTGCGAACTATTCTTTCTCCACTCAACAGAAGCTCCGTGAATTCCCCAGCTTAAAAAAACAGCCGTGACCTTTAACACTTGTTTTTCGACATTTGTATATTGATTCACTAACAATTGATAAAAAATAATTTCAAGCTGTTCTCGAACAATTGGAGCAAGTTCAGTTTCATATTCTACTTGGCAGCGATTATGCAGAGATTGTTGAAAACTGGCTAGCGCTTTAAATATATTCATCATTGTATCTTCATCTAGTTTACTATTATTAAAATTGATACTTTCTAAATTAATCGACAATACTTCTAAGAGTGTTTTATCTAATAAATCGTATTTATCCTCAAAATGATAATAAAACGTCGCCCGGTTAATCATGGCTTCTGCTGTCACATCTTTCACCGTAATATCCTTAAATTCCTTTTTCGATGAAAGCTTGATGAAAGACTCCATAATTAATTTGCGCGTTCTTAATACGCGCGGGTCTGTTTTTGGCTGCGTCATCTTCTTCCTCCTTTTTTTAAACACATGCTTGAATCTGTTGGATAAACAACAAATTGAAGAAATGATTGGTGTTGATCTCACTCATTCTGTCTTAAGATTCAATTGTAAAGCAAATAATGGCTTGATTCAAACAACTGATCAGGAAACAAGTATTCCTGAAAAATCGAGGAGGAAATATCATGATTAAAATTGGGATTATCACTGGTAGTACAAGAGATTCAAGAGTCAATATTCAAGTAGGAATGGGTGAAATCCATCGCAGATAAACGAACGGATGCTGCTTTTGAGATTGTCGATATTAATACTGAATGGAACAACAAGGCAGGTGGAATTGTCAGTTATGGTTCTTCTCTAGGTGTGACAGCAGCAAATAACTTACGTTTAATTTTATCTGTTCCGGCTGTTGCAACAGTTCGTACTCAACCTGGGCTAAGTCTTTTTACTGACTTTGAACATATGACAACCTTTAAGCCAGCCGCATTTCATGAGCAAACGGTTGATACGATGTTGTTTGAGGTCGTATCTTGGTCTACTGCTTTAAAAACCATTAGACATTAATGATCATGGATACTTAAATAGAAAAGAGGAAATAACTTGAAAAACAATGGCATGTTTTGTGATTTAGAAACTGGTGTATGCGGTGTAGGTGAAGAAGATATCCAGGTCATTGACTTTCACCAACCTAAAAAATCCATTAAGCTCTACTATGTAACAGATCCGATTTGTTCTCATTGCTGGGCAATTGAACCTGTCCTGCGTCGATTTAAAGAGCAATACGGACATTATTTTCATTTCCAGACTGTGCTGGGTGGACTGCTAGAGAAATGGCATGACGGTCCAATAGACCCCGCAAACGGAATTTATAAACCTGCTGATGTTGCGGGTCACTGGAGAGAGGTCGGAGAACATTCTCGCATGCCAATTGATGGGTCCTTAATGATTGACAATCCTGTTCAATCCTCCTACCCGTCCTCTCGCGTGTTCAAAGTGATTCAAAAACATCACGGTGATGAACAAGCCTATACGTTTTTACGTCGTGCAAGAGAAGCACTATTTGCATTTAATCAAAATATATCTGATATCACGGTTTTGATTGATATCGTCAACAACCTTAGACTGAACGGAGATGTTATTTTACATGAAGCGGAACTCCCTAGCGGACAAGACTTATTAAATCAAGATTTTGCTCTTGTTCGAGAACTCGGTGCAAGAGGGTTTCCTACCATCATCTTCGTCAATGAAGAAAATAAAGGAGTTAAAATCACGGGTGGTCGACCATTAGACGTCTATGTTGATGGATTAAAGCAAGCTTTAAACTCTGTAGAGCTTCAACCGAAGAAGCTCCCAGCTGTTTCTGCCTTACTCGAAAAAGAAAAACTTCTATTCTCTAAAGAGATTGAAGTGATGTACGATATTGACCAATCGGATGCGAGGTCTTTTATGGAGAAAGAATTTTCACAAGAATCGTTTCAAATGAAAGAAGTTCTAGGAGAACAGTATTTCACAACTTCAACATAAGGAGAATGGAGATGGCTTACGTATTACAAGTGGATTTTAAGATGAATGGCCCTTTCGGAGATGAATTGGCAAAAGAGTTTTCTGATTTAGCGAGAACTATTGATGAAGAGGACGGGTTCATATGGAAGATATGGACGGAGAACCCTGAGAAAAATGAGGCTGGCGGGATTTATTTATTCGAAACAAAAGAAGCAGCTGAAACATATCTCGATGTGCATTCTAAAAGAATCACTAGCTTTGGCATAACAGACATCAATGCGAAAATCTTTGACATAAACTCTGAGCTGACTCATATCACAAAAGGTCCATTAAAAACGCATAAAGATTGATACACGAAAAAAGAGCGGTTGTTTGCTGCTCTTTTTGCTTATGAATTAAATAAGATATTCACCTTTAAACTGACTCTTTAAAAGGCTGCTATCAGCAGCTTCTCCTATCTCACTTGTTGCTGGTTTTCTTGATTAAGTCTACACCATCATATGACAGGCTTTCCACAAGTACAGCCTTTTGCAGGATGTTATGATCAAAAAAGGTCTTCGTATAGTCCGTCACAAGATTACGCATCTCTAATGCATCCCTTGTGCCTCTAAGTTCCTCATCTACGCCGGTAAACACGATGTCACAGTAATCTAAATGTGCAGCACGATCAACGGAGAAATAATAGGTTTCCATGCTGTTGTTAGCGCCAATGATCGCATTCATATAATAATTCGGTTCAGAAAACAGCAGCAAAAAGGGTTTATTGAGGTCGCTGTCGAGAAGTCCGAATGCACCACTATCTAAGCCAACCCCGCAGACAAACCGGTCGTCATCCCGGCAAACAATAGCCGCTGTAGGCCCGCCATAAGAATGCCCGGCGATACCCATGCCCGTGTCGAGTAGCAGTCTGTCATGAAAGATGGACTTCCATTCTCCAGAGTCTAGTTTGTGAAGATAATCAGCTACGTACCTTACATCTTCTGCCTGTTGTTCACTATATCTTGTTAACTCGTTAATGATTGGCAAGGTAAGGATGTTATGGCACATCTCAATAGCCGTTTCATCGTCAGGGCGCATTTTCATCTTACTAGCCAGCGCCATCATCTCTGGATCTTCAGAAAACGCCATAATGACATCCGAAAAACCCTTTGATACATTCAACAGTTTCCCATCTTTCCGTTTATACATGGTGCTATCCTGATGACCGATACTGACGACAACATACCCTTGGCTTGCCATGTCTGTACAGATGGCTGTCCCCCATTCTGGTGAACCACCCCCGCCGCAAACATAGAATACCACTGGATAGCGCTCTTCCTTCTGAGAAAGAGCCAGGTCGTCGTAACAATGCGTTTTGATATCGATAGAGAAGAAGTTTATTTCCTTCAAATACTCAGTGACAAGCGGCTGGTCATGAATCATTTCGTAGACTTCAGGAAACATGTATGTGGATGGAGTCTTTCCTTTACTGCTATCAGATGGATAGTACATAAATGCGGTCAGTTCTCTTTTGGAGTGATCTGATGCCGTATACTCAAAATCCATCTGGATTCGGCCGGCTATATAGCTACCGATTGGTTCTGGGAATGTGTCATACCTTTTCATTCTTTTATGCCCCCTTCATCATGAAAATGGATATCTGTTCTTTGCTGGGTGAGTATCGTTTTGTGATATAATCTTGAGTCAAAGACAAGTGCTAAGAGAAATGAAATGAACTTGCTGAATGGACATCATAATGGTGAAAAGTTCTGAAGAAATGATAGGGTGATAGCGATGAGAAGACTTGAGTCTGGTATATCAATAGACAACGAATCATTTTCTGATATTGCCAGGTATGAAAACGAAACAATCAGCAAAACGACGATCATCAACTCAAATGTTCGTTCTCCTATTTTTTGGAGCTGTCACCTGGATCATCTTGTATTTGATACGTGTGATCTCACGAATGCAAGATTTTTTGCTGGTAGTACGATTGATCATTGTACTTTTAGTCGTTCAGACTTGCGTTCTGTGGGCATTGGCAAAAACGAAGCTGTCTTCACCAATTGCGTATTTTCTTCTTGCGATATGAGAGGAATGACATTGGAGAATGCTACGTTTATCGATTGCACTTTCTCTAAATGTAGATTCAATGACCGCGTATTACAGGCAGCAAATATCGTCAATTGTACCTTTGGTGGTAAGCTAATAGATATAACGTTTGAGGGAAATGGCAAACAAAAGCTGATCGCCGATTTTGAAAACTGTACCCTTGACGGTGTTCGTTTTACAGGCTGTGACCTGTCGGCATGTATTCCGCCAGCATCCAAAAACCATCTCTATATTGAAAAGGTATCTGCACGTGTGAAAAAGGCCTTGAAGATGATAGACGATGACCCTGCACTTTCTGACGATGAACGGAAAATACTGGTGTGCAGTCTACGCAAGCTTGAGCATATGGAACAATATATTTTTAACACGAAACATATGGAGAAAATATATGGGGCTGCTTTTGTTGAGCGATTTTTCAGTCATCTTGAATGCAGCAAGAATCACACTTAACGTTTGCTGCATCCCTCCTACTTTATCTTTATGTGGTATATCAGCTTCGAGTATATTTGAGCGGGATGAGTTCTTCGATTTTCACCTTGACCAGCTCCCCATCCATCTCAATGATGACAAAACATGCTGGTCCGAAGTCTGAAATGAGCTCTCGGCAGATGCCGCAAGGGCTTACTACCCTAATTCTTCTATCTTCTTCATCTGAATAAGGGTGTCTCACTGCAACAATTTTGTATCAAAATCCTTATATCCATTCGATAAAGCGCTGCCAATTGCAATGGCTTCTGCACAAACAGTTACCCGTCCGATATAGGCTTCTATATGGACAGCCGACATTATTTCTCCTGTTTTCATGCGGATCGCTGCCCATACATGGTGTTTATCATCTTCATAAAGACTGATAATCTTCTTTTTTGCTTCGTCTATTAATTCTAAATCTTCTTGTGATAGGTCAAAAGTTTTCATCGTGTTCTCCTTCTACTTCACTGCTCGTATTTATTATACCAAACATTAGGTGATGAACTGTTGCGTGAGATGAAATGAATGGGAACAAATACAGCTTATGTTTGCACATATCATCTTCTTCTTATCCTTTTTTATAGCGACGAATCATATAGTGGATGATTTTTGTGATGACAGAGGTACACATGCATAGAAAGGTCATAGCGATGACCCAATACATATTCGACATATCAAACCCCGTATAGGCAAAGATAAAAATGGTTGAAGCTGCAAATGTGATCATTAGAACGATGTAGACCCGCTTAAAGATGATATAGCCTACAATCCCCCATATTAAAAATAACAAAGGCAATGTAAATAAGATCAGAGCCATAGGTTGAAGAAAAGAAATCATCATTATCCACTCTCCTTTACTAACCAGCCATTTGTTTCATCCCAATGATAAAGCGAACAATCATTATATTAATGGGAAAGATGCTCTTTGTAAACATAAATTGGAATTTAAGGAAAGTTTAATCTGTAGTGAATGGACATTGTGGATGTATTTCATGTTGAATTGAAAAAGGCTGCTTTCATAAAAGCAGCCCATTCACTAAACTTTCGACTATTTCAATCAAATCATTCTACATTTCTTAACGATTGATCACCTGAATGATTTTCTCCTGAGCATCTTGTGCTTCAGGGATTGGCATGACAACAAATACATGAAGCATTTCGGGATAAACAAAGGTTTTTATGTCAATTCCTTGTTCTGTTAGTTTTTCATCGAGCTTTATGGCATCTGGATATAACATATCATGTGTTCCAATGAAATGAGTAATCTTCGCAAGTCCTTTGAAGTCACCGTAAATGGGACTGATCAATGGGTCAGTTACATGTTGATCAGCTGTCCAAATCTTTGCAATGGCTTCCATTCCTTCATAACCTAGAATCGGGTCCTTCTTTGCATATTCAAACATGAGAGGATTGCTTAAGCTCATGTCAACACATGCAGATAATAAAATAATATCCTTCGGCTGCGGCAGATCCTCCTTCTTTAAAAGATGCGCCAGACCAAGTGAGATATTTCCACCAGCTGAATCTCCCATGATCGTCAATTGATTGGCACTTCCGGCAGTTTTCAGAAGGTCTTTATATAGGTTAAGTATTTTCGGATACGTATCCTGGTAGCTATAATGAGGCACTTTTGGGTAAATAGGAGCGACCACTTTCGCATCGAGTGATTGCGCCATTTTATCCATGAACCACCAATGGACATTCAACGGCTGATTTGTCCATGCGCCACCATGTAGATAGAGAATGACTTTTTGGTTTTGTGATGCTTGTTCGTTCAATGTGAAAACTTGCATGCCTTCGAATGTCTGCTCTTGTACCTCACTCATTAACTTCACATCATCCCCAATGGCATAAGGCTGCGTATTTTCAATTCCTTTTTGCTCAAGAAATTTTTTTGTTTGTTCGATACTAGAAAAACTCTCTTTATTACTTTGCGAAGCGAATAATGTTTCAAATTGAACACTTTCTTCAGAACGTTCACCATGATACATTTCTACACTCATTTTTTTCTCTCCTTTCACTCAATATGATGATTGATCATCCTCATTTGGTACACGAAATGATTCCAGGTAGACTTGTACTTTTTTTTCAGGGGTCTTTAATAAGTTAGATAAAAGGTCTTGAATGAGACGAAGGCTTTTAATTTTCCTTTCAATTTCTTCATGTTTAAGATGGACAATTTTTCTTAGGGTATCAAGGTCTATGTCTTGACTTAGCATTTCCATAATTTCAGCTATTTCCTTTAATGAATAACCCAGTGTTTTCGCATCTTTGATCAATTGAATCTTCACAACATAGTCTTCTGTATAGAATCTGTAACCGTTTGAACGTCGTCTTGGAGCAGGCAATATGTTGTGCTCTTCATAGTAACGAATTGCGGCAGGACTTACTCCTGTTTTTTTGGCAAGTTCTCCTCTAGTCATCAACTCCATCGTTACTCCTTTGTCATTATTTAGTCTTACTATATGTACATTATAAAGGTTGAACTATACTTCAAGGTCAAGGTGAAACATTTATTAGCCAGCTTTTGCTTTCAGATTAGTAGAGAGAAGATATTCCTTGTGCTTGCTATGACATGATTTGGGTTTCTTTTCGGTGAACAAATAAAACACCATCGCACCCGGCAAATAAAGTCGGGCGCAATGATGCTTTTCATCATTCAATCTGGATTATGATAAATCTTCTCCATTTGTTGCAATCACATTTTTGTACCAGTAGAAGGAATCCTTTTTGTAACGATTCAATGTACCATTCCCTCTATCGTCTTGATCCACATAGATCAAACCATAGCGTTTACTCATTTGAGAAGTTCCGCAGCTAATTAAGTCGATGCATCCCCAAGGCGTATACCCCATTAAGTCGACACCTTCTTTGACTGCTTCTTTCATCTGTTCAATATGTTTTTTCAAATAATCAATTCGATAATCATCGTGTATTTTTCTGTCTTGTGTCAATGTATCTCTTGCGCCAAGTCCATTTTCACAAACAAACAAAGGCTTTTGGTATCTGTCATACAGCTTGATTAATGAAATGCGTAGTCCCATCGGATCAATTGGCCAATCCCATTGTGATAGCTCCAAATGCTCATTTTTGATTGGACTATCAAATGTACCCGCTAGCTCAGCTGCATCTTCTCGCGCTTCTGCAACGTGGGACATATAGTAGCTGATTGCCACAAAATCAACAATGCCCTCTTTCAAAATTTGCTCATCCTGCTTTTCGATATCCACCTTTATGTCGTTGTCTGCAAAATATTTCACCATGTATGTTGGATATTCACCTCTAGCTTGAACATCTGGATAGAACATATTCAATTGGTTCGATTTTACCGCTTGCAGCTGGTCCTCTGGCTTCGTTGTTTTTGCATAGGCTTCAATTTGGTTAATCATACAGCCAATTTGTGCATGCGGAATGATTTCTTTTGCTGCCTTCACTGTGAGAGCGCTGGCGATAAATTGATGATGTGATGCTTGATACGCAGCCTGTAATTTATGGTCTACTAGATCCTCTAAAATTCCAGCACCGGTATAAAGACTGTTGAGGTTCATATTCATTTCATTGAATGTAATCCAATATTTCACTTTATTTTTATATCTTTCTAAAATGGCGCGGGCATATTTTTCAAACAACGGAACAAGCTCTCTACTCATCCAGCCATTATATTTCTCTGTTAAAGTAATCGGCATTTCATAATGAGACATCGTGACTAACGGTTCAATTCCATATTTCGCACATTCATCAAATACTTGATCATAAAAAGCCAATCCTTCTTCGTTCGGCTTTTCCTCTAAACCAGTTGGGAAAATTCTTGCCCATGATATAGACAAGCGAAACACTTTAAAGCCCATTTCTGCAAATAGTGCAATATCCTCTTCATATCGATGGTAAAAATCGATTCCGCGTCTTTTCGGGAAATCAAATTCATCAGGTTGTTCCTTGTATCTTTTTAATTCAGCTGAACTAACATCGAAAGTAAAGTTGTTCACTTTTCCTTTTTCATAAGGATCTTTATATGCAGCAAAGTCTGAAGTCGACAGGCCCTTGCCACCTTCTAAGTACGCGCCTTCTATTTGATTGGCAGCAGTTGCGCCACCCCATAAAAAATCAACGGTTTAACATTTTTAAGGTTGCTGTAAGGTTCGGATTAATACAAGTTAAGGTTGAGGTTGTACAATGGGTTTGTAAGGAATTGAGGGATGAGTCAAATGGTCCCCTCTTCTAAATCAATCATAGAGGTGAAAAGGTTTGAGAGAAAATAAAATTTTGTCTTCATTATGTTACTTCAGTATCTTTTTTGCACCGTTTCTGTTTCCGATTATCGTCTATTTCTTAGGAAAGGACGAAGTGAAAGAGCATGCGAAAAAATCACTATGGACACATATTATTCCTTATTTGATTTTCGGAATTGGTATTGCCGGTTCAGGTTTACTTGGCATGAACGATATCAGTCATGCTGGTCCGTTCTTAATTGCAACGTATGCTGTGACATTCCTTGTCGCGATCTACTTCTTCATTTGGAACATTGTGAAAGGCATTAAAGTGTTTTCAGAATAATAGATGAAAAAAACGGTTCTGTGATTGAGCAGAACCGTTTTTTGTATGTCCGTTCAAGCGGGTAATTGGATATCAATCGTTGTTCCTTCCCCTATCATACTTTGTATCGTAATATCTCCGCCGTGTTTTTGGATGATATCTTTTGCAATCGCCATTCCAAGACCAGAGCCTGCATGGGTCCCTCCTGTATTCGTCCCTCTATAGTAGCGGTCAAACACTTTTTCTAGCTCTGCCTCTTCAATTCCTTTGCCGTTGTCTTGAATTTTGATGTAGGTATGTTCTTTTTGTTCAAGCTGTACAATGATGTTCACATCAGCATCATTGTGAACAAGGGCATTTAAAATGAGATTGGTGACCGCTCTTCGTATGAGGATCGTATCAATATTCAGCATAAGCTTGTCTACATTCGTTTGCAGCTCAATGCTTTGATCTGCATATCTCGAATCGTTGAGGATATCAATTAACGTTTCTCGCAGCAACGGCACAATGTTCACCAGCTCTTTATGCAGCATCACATCGTTATTTTTCAGCCTTGTTGTTAAATTGAGATCCTCCATGACATCTTTAATGTACAGTGATTTATTCTCTATGATGCTGGCATAATGTTTGATGTCTTGATCTGAAAGAGGATAATTTGGATCTTTCATGATTTCTGCATAGCCTTGAATAGAGGATAATGGTGTTTTAATATCATGAGAAATATGACTGATCCACTCTTCCCGCATTTGCTCTAATTTGTCTTTTTCTTTTTGGCTTGAAGCGAGCTGCTCTGATAAGTGATTAACATTATAGAAAACATCTTTATATATCCCCTTAGTTGGCAGCTTCGTCGTATAATCTCCATTTGCGAGCCGCTGGATGCCATGAATAGCACGGCCGAGCGGTTTTGTGAGCTGCCGGCTGAATAAGTACCCAATGAGTAAGGCAATGATGGCATCTATTGATAATAAAATCATCGTCCCGATATTAAATCTTGATATTAAGTCTTTCGTATCGAACGAAAATAAATATTTTCCGATGGAAGGGTCCTTAAATCCGATAAAGTAGCTGTATTCCTTGCCCTTTCCTTTTTTTCCCCCGGCATAAATAGTCGATAGCAATTGCTTATCCTTATATTTATGTAAATTTACGATTTCTATAGGTGTATATTTACTCTTTATGCCTTTAGGTGCTTGTGCATGATAAACGTCTTGTCCATTTTCATCTAATATTTGAATCCATGCATTTTGTTGTTTTAAGGCTTGCTGTCCTTCTTTGCTCACAGTGATATCTTGATCGGATAAGGTGATGTATTGTTCAAATGTTCTTGTGAAGGTTTCCGGCGTATTTTCTTCGTTTTGCTGGCTGCTTGCTTGTAGTACAAGCCAAATCATGAATCCAAATAAGTTAATAAAGACCGTGATAATGGTCACGATAATGACAGAGACCATATATCTGCCTGTTAATCGCCATTTCATCTTTACGCATCCTTTACAACAAATTTATAGCCAAGCCCTTTAACCGTCACGAGAAATTCTGGTGTAGATGGGGAATCTTCTATTTTCTCCCGAAGTCTTCGTATATGAACCATCACTGTATTATCAGAACCGAAGAAATCCTCTCCCCAAACCGTTTGATAAAGCGTTTCTTTACTGATCACGCGATTCGGATGCTGCAAGAAATAGGTCATCAACATAAGTTCTTTCGGAGTGAGCTCAATCGCCGCTCCGTTTTTTGTCAGTTCGGCTTGCTGCTCGTTTAACTCAAATGGCCCTTTTTTGATGACGGGATCAGCTTGAGAAGGCTGCAAGTATGATGACCGTCTTAGCTGAGCTTTTACCCGGTAGGCGACTTCTTTTGGACTGAACGGTTTTGTAATGTAATCATCGCCGCCAATGGCAAGTCCTACAATTTTGTCTGATTCCTCTCCCTTTGCTGATAAAAAGATAATCGGAACATGTGAGACGTCTCTGATTTGTTTGCAAATATCGTAGCCTTCACCGTCTGGCAGCATAATATCCAGAATGACGAGATCGGGTTGTTCTTGATGAAATTGCATGAGCCCATCACGGGCAGTTGAAGCTGTTATCACCCGGTCAATGCCTTCCCTTGTTAATACTGTATGGATTAATTCCAAGATTTCTTTTTCGTCATCTATAATCAATACTTTGCTTTGAAGCTTTGGCATTATGATCACTCTCCTGAAGTCATTGCTATTATTATACCCAAAGTGTAGACGTCGTGAAAAATCAACTTTCTATTTACACAGAAAAAAGCCAATTTTCTTTTTTAATGAGAAAATTGGCTTTTGTGTTTTTTTAGCGTTTGATCACAAATGTTGTCACACTTTGAGCAGGGAGATGTGCCCAAAATTGATTTCCTGATATGTTTAAGTCAGTTCCAGGCTGAAGGTTACTGTTGCTACTCGTGATCCATCTTGAAGCTTGCGAAGCAGTTCCGTTTTGCATAACAAAGTGTTGATTGACTCCTGTATTGTTTTTGTTAATCGCGACAATGACGACCTGATTGTTTCCTTTATAGGCTGAGACGAAAACATTCGGTTCAGGGCTTTTCGTTGCATCAATTCTGACGTACCCTGGACGCACAAACTTGGAGAAATGCGCCATGTTGTATCCGCGCTTGCTAATCATTCCATCTTCTTTCATAGGACCGTATGATCTCCGGATGTACCACCATACATACGCCTGAAAGTCCCCTTCCACCATTGAATGGTGAATATGCTCTGATACCCCTAATGCCTCAGGCCAGCGGTCCGCTGAATTGTTATCACTATTCGGGTAGTAGACCTCTGTCATCCACAGCTCTTTTCCCCCTCCTTTTTGTTTGAAAAGAGGATACGGAAGCTGGCTGATTTGGGTTCCGTACAGATGGGCACCGAGAATGTCCATATTTCTAAGCGCCTGTGGATCGTTTAAGATAGGGTCTGAGATATTTTTAAGGTATTGAAAGGATTCTGGTGCAATCACACGTGCATTAATGGAGCCGGCATTTTCTCTCATGAATCGCAGGATTTCCTGAGGTGTCCACCATGTCCATTCATGTGCATAATCAGGCTCGTTTTGTACAGAAATGGCATAGAGGTTGACGCCATTATTTTTCATGTATGTCACGAAATCATTCAAATGCTGAGCATATGCGGCGTATTGATTGTATCTCAACCGCTTTGCAGACGCACCATTACGATTGAAAGTCTCTACCATATGGCTTGGAGGATTCCAAGGTGAAGCAATCACGAAAGCACCGTGCTCTATCGCTCTTTTAGCGGTGGCGACTTCTCTGTGCCAATTATTTCTGTTCTCGTCTACATAAATCCGTAAAATGGAGAATCCTAACTGATTCTGCCCATTGCCAAAGGCGGTTTCCCTTTGAGGGCCGGTCAAATCACCAATCCAAGCCGGGTGGTTCATCCCGCCAAAGCCGCGGATCACTTGTCTTTCCGCGTTGACATTAATATTCGCATCACTTGCCGCTGACACCTCAGTTACGCCGGGTCCTATGAACATGACAGACAACATAGTGAAGCAGACCAATAAAGTGCAAATTGGTTTTTTGATTATGGACATCAAATTTCCCCACTCTCCCATCAACCATTAATCGATGCCGTAGCATCAGATTTTGTTTACCTTTGAGTAAACTGCCAGGAATCAAATTGGAATAGATTGGCACCATTTCCTTTGAAGACAAAAAATACGTTGTGTACTCCCGTTGCCCCGTTTACAGCTGTTTCTATTTCTCGCCAGTTTCCGCCTGTGGAAGGGACATTGAGTGTTCCGGCAATTCTGCCGTCTGGACTGCCAAGACGTACTTCAATTTGTCCGCCTGAAGCGGCTGCTACATTGGCTTTAAAGGTTCTGGCACCTCTCGATCCGAAATCGACATTACTGACAGCCACCCAATCGCCGTTTTGAATGTTTGTGACATGCTGGTTATTGACTGGCCCACCAGGTGCTGAGGAGGCCTCTGTTAAAATGCGTCCATTCCAAGCGAATGTTTCAGCTTCTACCCGTTGATAAGGATTTAGATTGGAAAGCTGTTTAACGCCTTCAAAATTGGCTGCGACCTCTCGAAGGGAGCCGTCAGCATTATGCACAAGCTTATTAATGTGGGGAGATCTGTAGCCTTTCCCTGCTCCGTATAAGGCAGAGCTCACCGTTTGCGTGTGATACACGACATACCACTCGTTTTTAAAATTGAACACAGCATGATGGTTGTTACCGCCGCCACCGAAAAATGCACCTGGATTTTTCAAGAAGTGTCCTTTATACGTAAAGGGACCCATAGGACTTGAGCTCGTCATATAACCGATCTCGCCTGGTGGTTTATCTGCTGGGTGGGAGCCGCCAAAATTGATGCAATAGGAATAGTAATAGGTACCGTTATACTTATGCATCCCTGAATCTTCGAACATAAAAGGAGCATCAATGGTTGATGCACTGCCGACCACACTTGTCATGTCAGGCCCTAGCTTCAGGACTCTTGCTGTTTTAGGGTTGGCCCATTGTCCCTGCGTTGGATTTGAACCGCCTGGAACGCCTCCGCCGGCATATAGATAACCGGTCCCGTCATCATCTACAAATACGGCTGGATCAAACAGCCATACAACACCGGACATCCCTGGTGTATTTGGCGTGACGAGCGCTTTTCCGATAGGATCTTTCCAAGGACCAATCGGGCTGTCCGCTGTCAAGACGCCAATCCCTCCGCCGCTGTTAGCAAAATAAAGGAAAAATTTATCCTTCCCATTGATTTTTTTCACCGCAGCGGCTGGAGCCCAAGAAGCGCCTGCCCATTTGGCAATCCCTTTTCCGCCATTGGCTCCATTTGCGCCAGCTACTGGAATCGCTCCGTGATCTGTCCAGTTCACCATATCCGCCGAAGAGATGACAAAAACCCTATTCAAATTTGCAAAAGAATTGTCCTTAATCGTTCCATTACTGTGATATTCATAGTCATCACTCGACATATAAATGTACACCCTGCCGTTATAGGTGAGCGCAAACGGATCTGCTCCCAGGTGATGATCTATGAGCGGATTTGCATTTCCTACTCGTTTTGCAATGGGGGTACTTGCTGCACTCGCATCATATACTGGTATACAGCTTAGTACCAAAGCTAGAATCAAAAAACCTACACCGCACTTCATCCTCTTTCTCATCGTGTCATTTTCCTCCTGTTTTCATCTTCCTAATCTTGGGGTTTACGCCCAATTTCAAATTATGTTGATAGACGCTGATGAAGAATGAATACAAAGGATGATTTCTTGGGGGATCGCTGCTAACACAACTATGTAAACCCTTACTTTTTGACTAGGAGACAACAAAAAAACGCAGTTCCCCTTTTGGAACTGCACTTTCTTAGCTTATTCATGACTGTTGATCACATATAACGAGCGGTTACCATTTTCTTTCTTGTGTAAAACTCCACTCCGTCTGTTCCATTGGCGTGCAAATCCCCGTAGAAAGAATCCTTCCAGCCGGAAAACGGGAAAAATGCCATTGGTGCGGGAACACCGATATTGACGCCGAGCATCCCTGCGTCGATGTTTTCGCGAAATTCTCTAATGCTTGATGCACTGTCTGTGTACAGGCAGGCACCGTTCGCAAATTTTGATTGATTGGACAGGTCGATTGCTTCTGTTAGTGAAGAGACACGAACAATTGATAAGACTGGGGCGAAAATCTCGTCCTGCCAAATTTTCATTTGATTTGTAACATGGTCAAAGATCGTTGGTCCAACGAAATACCCTTTTCCGTTTGTTTCGTGATCTTTCCTGCCATCTCGAATGAGACTTGCGCCTTCTTCAATCCCTGACTGAATGTATTGAAGCGTTCGCTCCTTATGTTCCTCTCGAATGACTGGACCAAGAAAGACCTCTTCATTTATTCCGTTTCCAATGACGAGCTCGTTCGATTCATCAACTAATTTTTGAATGAGCTCATCTGCCACTTCTTCTTCCACAGCGACAACGGCCGCGGCCATGCAGCGCTCTCCTGCTGATCCAAAGGCAGCGCCAATGATTTGTTTCGTTGCCGCGTCTAAATCTGCATCTTTGAGGACAATGGAGTGATTTTTTGCTCCTGCAAGTGCTTGGACACGTTTGCCATGCTCTGTGCCTTTTTTATAGACGTATTCTGCAACTGGCTGAGAGCCAACAAATGAAATGGCTTTGACCTTTTGGTGTTCAAGCAGACCGTTGACGACATCGTGAGCCCCATTGACAATGTTGAGAACACCTTTTGGAAGACCTGCTTCTTCAAATAGCTCGGCTAAACGTGCGGCAAGAATCGGCGTGCGCTCTGAAGGTTTTAAAACAAACGTATTTCCGCAGGCAATGGCAAGTGGGAACATCCAGCAAGGGACCATCATCGGAAAGTTAAATGGAGTAATCCCTCCAATGACGCCAATTGGATAGCGGTACATGCCAGATTCGAGTCCAGATGCGATATCTGGTAATTGTTTTCCCATCATTAAGGTTGGTGCACCAGCGGCAAATTCGACACATTCAATCCCGCGCTGCACTTCTCCTTTTGCTTCTGTTATGCTTTTTCCGTTTTCAATCGTGACGAGTTCAGCCAGCTCATCCCATTTTTCAACGAGTAACTGCTGATATTTAAATAAAATGCGTGCACGGCGGGGAACGGGAGTTTTCGACCAAGTGGTAAATGCTTCTTGTGCTGCCTGTACCGCACGTTCGACATCTTTTTTTGTTGAAAGCGGCACTTCTGCGATGATCTCGCCAGTAGCTGGGTTATATACTGCCTCTGTTTGACTAGTTTCTGCCTCAATCCATTGTCCGCCAATATAATTTTTCAACATTTGTACATCTGTTTTGGTCATGTTCCCTCTCTCCTTTTTATGAAAAAATGTGTCATGCTTATAGGATGTGTTTGGTTGTCATTGTCTCATCTAACGGGCGCCCTTCTGTATACACTCTTTGTCAAATATTATTGTCGCTTTGGTTTACGTTGTGATAAAAGCTTGCTCTAACGTGTGAAAGGTTGCCGCCCATCCATTTGTTTATGAGAAATAATTCCGGAATGTGATTCATTCATGGTGTATTTTTGATTAACTTTTGGTTAACTTTAGAAAAATCATAATATTAAAAACACTTTCAGTCAATCCTCTTTTTGCAGCATAAAAAAACCTGATGCGCGTTGCATCAGGTAGAGGCTGGTTTATTTCTGTAAGTTGGTTGATGCGGCATATTGATTCGGTTCTGCAAAATGTGGGAGCATTTCACCATGTGCTTCAATGAGTTCATCGCATAATTTGATGATGTCATCAATCGATAGTTCAGCGCTTGTGTGTGGATCTAGTAATGCGGCTTGATAAATGTGTTCTTTTTTGCCGCTGATTGCTGCTTCGATTGTCATGAGCTGTGAGCTGATATTGGTCCGGTTGAGTCCAGCCAATTGTTCAGGGATCTCTCCGACATAGCATGGCATGATACCGCTCCGATCTGCAACACACGGCACTTCGACACACGCTTTTTCAGGCAGGTTGTGAATGAGGCCTCCTGTATTCAGCACATTCCCGGCAAATTTAAAGGGAACGTTCGTTTCGATCGCTTCAATGATACGAGAACCATATTCTTTTGAGCGAGTATGTGTGATCTGTGTATTGCCCACAAGGTCATGCTTCATGGTATTCCAGTTGTTGATTTGTTCCTCGCAGCGTCTCGGGTATTCATCGAGCGGAATGTTAAATTGACCGATCAGTTCTGGATAGCGTGATTTAATGAAATAAGGATGATATTCGGCATTATGTTCTGAGGATTCTGTGACATAGTAGCCGAATTTATCCATCAGCTCAAAACGTACCATATCATGATGCCGTGATTTCTGCTTTTCTTTCGCTCTTCTTTTGATGTCAGGGTACAAATCTTTTCCGTCCCGTTTCACTTCTAATAACCACGCCATGTGATTGATGCCAGCAATTTTTTCTTCAATGCCTTCATGATCCATTTCAAGTGATTCAAATAGATCCTTTGTACATACCTGCACACTATGACAAAGACCCACCGTTTGAACCGGTGTATAGCGCAGCATCGCACCTGTCAGTGTGGCCATTGGATTTGTGTAATTTAACAATAAAGCATTTGGGCAAACCTCTTCCATCTCCTTTGCAAAATCAAGCATCACAGGAAATGTTCGAAGGAAGCGGAAGATCCCGCCGATGCCAACCGTATCCGCAATCGTTTGTCTTAACCCATATTTTTTCGGAATCTCAAAATCAATCACCGTGCTTGGCCGGTAGCCTCCAACCTGGATAGCATTGATCACATATTTTGCATCCTTTAAGGCTTCTTTTCGGTTGTGATAGGACGTAATGGTCACATGTGCACCGTAGTTCTCTTTTAAATGGCGGAGCATCGTTTCTGATTCTTTCAGCCGCTTATGGTCGATATCATATAAAGCGAATTCAAAACCGCTTAGTGCAGGGACGAACAAACAATCTCCTAATATATTTTTAGCAAATACGGTACTCCCTGCACCGATAAATGTAATTTTAGACATAGACGACTCTCCTTTTCGCATCCATATTGAACTACCCTTTGACAGAGCCTTGTGAAAGCCCTGCGATAAAATATTTTTGCAACAGTAAAAACATCGTCACCATCGGCAGCATTGCAATGAGCGCAGCAGCACCAACGAGCTGAAGCTGATGTTGATTTTGACCAAAAAAATGGGATAGGGCGACTGTGAGTGTATGCATCTCTTTATCTTGCAAAAAGAAGATGGCAAATTGATAGTCGTTCCAAATATACACACAGGCAATGATTAAAACAGAAGCGGTAATAGGTTTCAGAAGCGGAAAAACGACGGTGAAAAAAACTCTAAATGTCCCCGCTCCATCAATACGGGCTGCTTCTTCAAGCTCCTTTGGAATGGTCGACCGGATAAAGCCTGCGTATAAGAAAATCGTTAGCGGCAAAAAAGCAGCGACATTATTTAAAATAGCGATTTGATAGGTGTTCATCATCCCAATTTGAACGACCAATTTATAGAGCGGGACAAGGGCTGTGAGTGGTGGAATGACCATAATGGCGATGAATAAAACATAAACTGCTTTATTTAGCTTTGTGCTTCTTCTTGCGAGCGGATAGGCTGCAAGAGAGCCAAGAAAGATGAGGCATACAGCAGAGCTGAACGTAATGATCACGGTATTCAAAAAGGATTGGCCAAGCTGAGCCTCTGTCCATGCCGTGCGAAAGTTTTCAAGATGAAGCGCTTTTGGAAACAGCCATTTTGAACTGAAATCTCCTATCCCCTTTAATGATGTCGTTACCAAGATATAAAATGGAATGAGATGAAGCAATGTCACCAAAAGGGCGAGGAAGGTGTACCATCTCTTCTTACGTTTAAAGGCATTTTCCATCACACCTCGGTCTCCTTTCGTTTGAAATACATCAACGCTGCGACACTAATGACAAGGATGATGACCGCCATGAAGACCCCTTGAGTTGCTGCATAGCCTGCATCCTGACGTTTGAAATACAGATCATACATAAAGGTCGACATCGATTGTGAGGAATCTCCCGGTCCGCCGCCAGTGAGCGCCACAATGACATCAAAGAGCTTGAGCCCGCCAATGACATTCAGCACAACATTAATGGTGATAGACGGTATAAGGAGCGGCAATGTGATTCGCCTGAATTGCTGGAGGCTGGATGCACCGTCTAATAGTGCCGCTTCATAATAATCCTTAGGAATACTTTGCAGTCCTGCTAAATAAATGATCATCGCAATCCCGACGAATTGATAGGTGTTGACGAGCACAATGATCCATGTGTTTAATTGGGGATTGCCAAGCGCATTCATTTGATCAAATCCAAAAAGCGTCACCACATCGTTTAAGGCACCGCCTTGGTAAGCAAACACGAAATACCAAATATAGCCCATCGCAATCGGACTAATCATGACAGGTAAATAGATGACTGTTCTTGTGATCGCTCTCATCTTTAAGCTTTGATTTAATAAAAGAGCATATCCAAGTCCGATGATATTTTGTAAGATTGTGCTACCGATTCCGTATAGAAGCGTATTTTTAACAACAAGCCATGTGGTTGGGTCCTGAAGCAGACGCCTATATTGATCAAGCCCAATCCATTCATAAGTTTGTGAGAACCCATTCCAATTCGTAAAAGATAGCTGAATTCCGTTCAAAAAAGGATAAATGATAAAGGTACTGACAATGAGAACAGCTGGCAAGTACATCCACCAAAGGGATGAATTCTGGCTTTTTTTCATTTTCTGCTTTGGTAAAGAGGTGAATGCGGCTGGCTGCTGTGCTTTTGTGATGTCATTCATTGGATTCACTCCTGTTTCAGCATGAGCCTGCTATTGTTTTTTCAGACGCTTATATTCCTCTTCCATCTTCTTCGATAATTGTTCTGGTGTGATGGAGCCTGCTAATAATTCTTGACTCGTTGTTGACATGACAGCCCACATGCCGCTTGGTAAGTATTTTCGATCGAAATACGGTTCAACCTTCACCTCTTCGTATTGATCGTAAAACATAGAGTAATAGTTTTTCGCTTTAACTTGCTTTAAGGCTGCTTCAGAGGAGGTGCCTTCTGCGATTTTTTTCGCATTTTCAGGCTTTGCGAGAAAATCGATGAATTGTTTTGCTTCTTTTAGATGTTTGGAGTCCTTCCATGCAGCGACCGTAAACCGTTCTCCTCCAATCCAGCTTTGCTTATCTCCTTCATGAATGGCAGGAACAGGCATCGTGCCTACTTTGATCGATGGATTGAGTTCTGTCGCCTCAGGTCCTAAAGACCCTCCGACAAAGGTGAAAGCTATTTTGTTTTGTGCCATCAGTTCAGGTGCTTGAGATAGTTTTGCTGTCAGCACATCTTTGTTTAATAGGTCTTGATCCTTCAGATCCTTCATGAACTGTGCAAGCGGTGTATAGAGAGACCAATCAAATGATCCGTTTTCAAGGTCTTTTCCGTATCGATGGTTTGGACTGGTGATCAATAAAGGTGTGGCGAGTTCATCAAAGACTTGGGCGATATTTGAGTTGTCTCCTCCTGGTATCCAGAGCGGCACAACCTCTCCTTTGCTCTTTTCCTTAACTGTCAGCAAAGCCGATTTGAATTCATCAAGTGTTCTAGGAACCTCAATGTCATAGTCCTTTAATAGATTGGCATTAAAGCTAAGCCCGTCTTTTGCTTGATTCAGCGGATACGCGTATACTTTTCCATCTTGGTCCTTTAAAATTTGATCGAGTGAAGGATCAAGCTGTTTCACCCAATCCATTTCTTTTAGATCAGCGACATACTCGCTGTAGCGCAGTTTGGCCCAGCCGTGTGTGTCAAACAGATCTGGCATATCATTTGCCCCCATTTTGACACGGATCGTATCTTCATAGCTGTTGCCTGGGAAGTTGGCATCGATTCGAAGATGTGGATGCTCTTTTTCAAACTTACGAATCACTTCTTCAAACGCTTTTCTTTCCCCGCTGTTGCTCATCGTCGAAAAGAGAGTTAGGGTGACCTTTCCGTTTGCTTCGGACGTTCCGCTATTGCTACAAGCAGACAAAAGAATGGTCAAGATAAAGGCCGCAGTGAGTAGCATGATTTTTTTATTCATGGTTTCCTCCTTTTAATCACTGAAAATTCAGACGATAATCGGTAGAATTCATGCAGTTGCGGAAACAAAAGAAGTCCATTATACTGGAATTCTATTCTTTTCAAAGAGATAAGAGAGCATACCGGTAGGCTGCCTTGTTCTTCGCATGATCTGGCCATCATGCGAAGCAGCTTGCTTTCTGCTTTTTTGTCTCTTTTTTGTTTGCTGAAATCGCGGTTCACCCCCTTTCATGGATGAGGCATGTGCTGCCTCTTTCGATGAGTTTTGTTGGCATGACAACTTTTAGAGGAAGCTTTCTGCCGTTTATTCTCTCAAGCAAAAGCTTCAAACCGACTTCCCCCATTTCTTCTGTATATACTTTGACGGTTGTAAGCGGCGGGCTTGAAAATGAAGCAGCTTCAATGTCATTAAACCCAACAATAGATACATCTGAAGGAACACTTAGACCGGCTTCGTTGAGCGCGCGCATTGCACCAATCGCCATTGAATCACTTCCGATAAAAAAGGCTTGTGGCAGGTTTCCTTTTTTTATGGCCTTCTGCATGAGCGTATAGCCTTCTTGCATGGAGTATTCTCCAATATGGATGTCATCCAGATGAAGACCACCTGCCTCTTGCATTCTTTTCATAAACGTCGTTTGTCTTTCGTCCTCAATCACAGCATTACCTTCGAAATAATGTTCTCGCTCCTTTCCGCCAAGATAGCCTAGATGTGTATAGCCAAGCGATTGCAGATGGCGAATCGCTCGATCTGCCGCTCTGACAAAATCGACATGTACACAATCATATAAATCTTCATCCGCATAATGATTGATAAAAACAATGTGTTCCATTCGATTTGTCATTTTTTCCACCGTATCAGGGCTAATTCGTCCAATGACGATCAAACCGTCAATATCCTTTAGCATCGCCCCTTTATCCATGCTTCTCAGGCGAAAGGTATGGAGGGTGGAGAGCCCTTGTTTGGCATATTCTTTTTCAATTCCTTTTCGAATCGATGAAAAAAAGGGGTCATTTAATTCTTCGTCAATGGATTGAGCGACAACGATACCGATGACTGGGGATTCAGATGGGGCTTTTTCCTCTGCTTGATCGGCTTTTCTTGCTCTCACTGGGGTATAGTTTAACTTCTTTGCAATGGCGAGGATGTTTTGTCTTGTTGCGTGCGAAACGGCAAGGGTTTGATCGCCATTTAACACACGGGATACAGTAGAAACGGACACTTTTGCATCATGAGCAATATCTTTGAGTGTGGTCATAGGCAAACTCCTCTTGGTTTTTGACTAAATATTTACTAAAGATATTTGAAGGATAACATGTTGATAAAGCGCTTTCAAGTGTGAATTCGTGATTTTTTATTTTGTTTTTGAGTATGTTTTGTTTAGATGTGAGGTTTTAGTAAAGTTGCGTAAAAAAGAGGATGGGTTTCATCCTCTTTTACTAACGTGATTCAATTGAGGCTGTTTCTTTTGAAAACAATTGCTTCATTGTCTCCCAAGCTGTATCAAGTTGATGGTGAAGTCCAAATAAACCTGAGTTGCCGATAATATAGATCTCGTTTCCAGCCTCAGCAAGCAGCCGGAACGTGCTCTCATTACAAGAGCCGTCTACTTCAATTGAAAACGAGTAGCCTCCCTTCTCTTTTACATCTTTCACCTGTTTCATTTTCTGAAGCATTTCTTTAATAAAAGGCTGACCTGCAAAGCCTGGATCAATCGTCATGATCGTCACTCGGTCTATTAAATGTAGATAGGAATCTAACGCTGCAATTGGTGTGGCGGGGTTTAAGACAAAGCCGACCTCGCAGTTTCTTTGATGGATATGCCGAATGATTCTAAAAACGTCTCTTTGCACGACCTCTGGGTGTAAGCAGATCATGCTTGCGCCTGCATCAATGCAGGCATCGATCAAAAATTCTTGGGGGTATTCTGCCATAAGATGCACATCAATTGGTCTATCTGTCAGTTTTCGGAGCTGTTCTATGAAAAAGGGTGATAAGGTGATATTTTTCACGTAATGACCATCCATGACGTCGACATGATATCGATCTGCTCTTGTGTTGAGAATATGAATATGTTCGCGGAAATGCGTTAAATCCATGCACATCAGTGAAGGTGAAAAAATGGCTGTCATTCTCAGAATCCTCCTTTTTACAGTTGAAATAAAAGCTTGATCAATCCAATCAAGATTCCGATGATACCAAAGTCTGTATCTCCAAAAGTTGTCCCTTCAAAACCAAGGGTTCCTAACACAGGTAATAAACAAGCAGGTAAAAAAGAAAGAAGCAACCCATTCGCAAATGCCCCAGCGACAGCCCCTCTCACGCCTCCTGTTGCATTGCCATACACTCCTGCTGTAGCGCCGCAAAAAAAGTGAGGGACAAGACCAGGAACAATGACAGTTAAACCAAACAAAGGTAAAAGAAAAATGGATACGATGCCTCCTGCAAAGCTGCATAAAAAACCGATAATGACTGCATTTGGAGCAAATGGAAAAACGGTTGGTGCGTCAAGTGCCGGTTTTGCCCCTTTCACAAAACGATCGGCAATCCCTTTGAAAGCAGGCACGATTTCACCGATTGCCATCCGCACCCCGGCTAAAATAATGTACACACCAGCAGCAAAGGTTATAGCCTGAATGAGAATGAAGACAGCGAAGTTCGTGCCCCCACTCATTTGTTCTATAAAGGGAATCCCAGCAAATGGTGCAATCGCAAAGAACAGCAAAGCCATCGTGATTGAAATGGCCACAGATGTATCTTGTAGAAAGCCGAGTGATTTAGGCACTTGAATGGTTTCTGTTGATCTCTCCGGACGACCGATCCATTTTCCGATCATTCCCGCTGTAAAATAACCGAAAGTACTGAAGTGTCCAAGCGCGAGATCATCGCTTCCAGTGACTTTCCTTGTGAATGGCTGAAGAATAGCGGGTGCAATGACCATAGCTGTCCCTAATATAATCGAACCGGTGGTGACAAGAAACGCTCCTTGCATTCCAGCTGTCGAGAGAACGACTGCGAGCATTGCAGCCATATACAAGGTATGGTGTCCTGTTAAAAAGACGTATTTAAAGGGCGTGAATTTTGCCAATAATAAATTGACCAGCATGCCAAAAATCATTATGAGAGCCGTCTGTGTCCCGAATTCCTTTTGAGCAATGGCCGCCATGGCATCTGTATTTGGGACAACCCCTTGAATGTGAAATGCTACTTCAAACATTTTTCGAAAAACTCCAAGTGAATCAGATACGACTGTGGCGCCCGCTCCTAATATTAAAAAACCCATCGTTGTTTTCAAGGTGCCTGACACGGTATCTGCGGCTGATTTTTTCTGCAAAAGTAAACCGGCCAGTGCAAACAACCCGATGAGAATGGCTGGTGTGCCCAATATATCGTTCATGATCAGTTCTATCATGATGTGAATCCCCCTTTTTCGTGGCTTAAATGTGTTTACGAAGGACGTCTTTAATGGCTTTCTGGTCTAACAAGTTATTTAACCCAGCGACCTTTCTTGTGCCGTCATCCAGCTGATCGATAATGTCTGTTGCTCCGATATATAGATCAGCCAGTTCATTTTTACTTGTGCTGAGATCGGTATGGTCCACTTCAGCTACAAGTCCTAACTCTTCTAATGCTTTTTTGACATTCATTTCTACGATAAAGCTACTTCCTAATCCGTTTCCGCACACAACAAGAATTTTTTTCATTCTCTTTTTCCTCCTTTATCGTTGTGAAAATTGATCAATTAGTTTTTGCACCGATGCTAATTCATTTGCTTCAACCAGTTGTTCCCTCCGTTTTTCATCACTTAAAAGCATGGTCAGTTGTTTGAGTGCTTTCAAGTGGGTCATACTGTCAATGGCTGCTAGCACGATGATGAGACGAACCTGTTTTTTTTCATCCTTAGAGAAAAAGACGGGCCGTTCGAATGACATGAGTGACATGCTTAATTCGTTCACGCCGTCCTCTGGTCTAGCATGTGGAATGGCTACTTGTGGTGCAATCACAATATAAGGTCCATTTTGATCAACGGACTGAATCATGGCCTCCACATAACCTTTCTGAATGGCATTTTGATCGAGTAAAGGCTGCGCTGCTTTTGTGATGGCCTCTTGCCACGTTTCTGCTGTTTGCTGGAGTTGAATGGTTTTTTCTGTTAATAAATCGTTTAACACTGGTTTCCACCCTTTCTGATGGGATACATATGCGGGATGAAGTAGCTCTTTAAGATCACGAAGCAGTGCTTTTTCATTTTGTACGATAGTATGCTGTTGAATGATGTTGAATAAAGCGTTCACATTTTTCTCATCAAACCTGGTTACTTCACCTTCTCCATATTGAAGTAAGGTTTTTTTCTCATAGGCAGTAAGGATGGGATGAACGAGATGAACGGGCTTTCCTTTAAACGAAATAGGTGTTGTTGACACAACAAAGTCGACATCAATGGATGACATTTCTTCATATGATCGCTTTGATAATAGATCACGAACTTCGATGTAACCGATTAATTCGATAAGCTGTGTTTTTAGCATATGACTTGTGCCAATTCCTTCGCCGCAAACAATGTATACAGAACGCCGCACAATTGGCGAAATTCCTTCTCTTCTCATCCAACCACCAAAATGCATCGCCACGTAAGCAATTTCATGATCACTTATCTTTGAGCAGGTCGCCTTTTCTAAATGGCATACGACCTTTTGAGTGATGTCAAACACTTCTGGCTGTGTTTTTTTAATAGATTCTGTTAATTCATTGCTGATATCAATGTGATAGATGAGTCTGTAATAGGCTGGGATGAGATGCATGGTTAAGTTTTGCTCCAAGGCTTCGTACTCTTGAAAGGAGATACAAGCATACCGCTGAAAATCAAAAATCATTTGTCTGGCAATGGTGCGAATGAGATGCTCTTCTGGCTTTTGACTTGATGGAAGCTTTTGTTTCTTGGCGCTGAGCCATAGAGTGCTAAGAAAATAGATTTCATCATCATGAACTTGAAGGCCGGTTTCTCTTTGAATTCGTGCCATGAAACGAATAGCCGCCAAACATTCATCTGTTTCCTGCAATGTACGCTTTTCTTCGTTTGAAAGGTGTACAGCACGCCCTAGCTTCATCCGCTTAAAGTAGAAAAAGAGATCTAAAGACAGCTGATCCAGCATGTCATCTGCAAACTCGAGCTTAAGCTCTTGTTCTGACTGCTCGAGGAGATGCTTTAACCTGTTATATGAAATTGGCCCCTTTAACCAAAAAGATGGAAACGCTTTTTCATTTTTTATCATGGTGCGAATGGAATGAATATAAGGTTTCAGCGCCAATCGAATCGCTCTTTCTTTTCCTGAAATCAAATAGCCGCAGGCTGCCTGATAGTGAAGCGTGAGCAGCTGCTTTGAAAGTGCTTCTTTTAGCTGTTTCATATCTTCAAGCAATGTATTTCTGCTCACTTTGGTGAGCTTCATAAAATCATCTATTTTTAGATATTTCTCATTGCATGCAATGGATAAGAGCAGGATCGCCCTTCTTTCCTTTACACATGGTTCATAATCGTGACCGACAAGAATGGTGTCAGCTTTTTGAATAATGACTTCTTTTTCATGTGTGTGTAAGTAGTAGCCAAGTTGATCTTTTCGCTGAACGCCACTAAGCTCATGAGTTTTCAGCCAGCTATTCATTCGTTTGATTTCAGAGTAGACGGTTCGAGTAGAGACATTCAGTCGATTCTGTAAATCTTCAATTGATAGATAAGAGGTTGTGTGAAGCAGCATCGATAATAAAGTCGTGCCCCTTTTGGTTAAGTGCAGTTCGAATTCCTCCCTTCTTCCCTTTGGTTATAAGTCTAATCAACTCACATGCATCAAAGAAGCCCAAATGTCTTCAGCAAATGCTGTGCAGCTTTTTGGGTGTTCTTTTGCTATAAGAAAAAGCACACCCGCTTGAGTGTGCTTTGAGACTTGTATAAAAAGGCTAAATTTATCCTTTGGTCTTCTTTTATGTAATAGAAAACCTTTGTAATGAGGTTAGGTTGTGAAAAATTTTGAGTACCTTTTATTACTTCATTTTCACTTCTTCTTTTCATTTTCTCTATTATTTTATTAAGCCACTGTAGCGGGTTTAATGAGATCTCTGGAAAATAGATTTCTACATTATTAACGATAAAGCTTTCTTTTTCCTGTAAATTTAAAGTACTATTCAAAAATCCTGACAATCCTTTATAGTAGACAGCAGACATTCTTCGCTAGCTAAATGAATAAACTCATTTAACGCTTCTTCTTGTGAATGAATATCCTGATGAAATGTCCCACCTAAAAAATCTTCTAACTCCTCTAAATAACTGTAGCTCTCATTCATTGAATCATCTCTACAATGTATTATAATTAAAATCACCAATTATATTAGACAAGTGAAACCTTGATTCCATTAGTGGTGATGGTTATTCTATTTATTGTTAACTCAGTTGCCACAATAGAAACTCGACTTTTTCTATTAATTCGCCTTTTTGATTCGTTTCAAATGATGTGACTGGATTTTCCCAATTAAAGTCTTCTACTACATCCAAACCATAAACCCCTTCCGGATCAGCTTCCGGATACCATCCAACATCTAGCAGTATATTTTTCTTACTATTCTTGATTTGCAATAAATCTTCTGTGAAATTTAGCCATTTATCATGTTCATCTTTATTGAGTAATGCCGGATCTAACTCTGTTAAAGAATTGTAACTAATTTCCCAGCCTGAAGGTATTCTAAGTGGCTGAAGTTTATATTTAGGAAGTTCTTTCTCAATTTTCATTTTAAATACTTACGCTCCTTATGATCTTGGTTTAGCTATTTTTAAATACTCTTGTAATCGATTACCTGCTATTGGATGACCATGAAAAACTCCACTTGAAGTTAGTTCCGCTCTAACCCAAGACGTTTCGACTCCTAAATCAAAACCAACTGGACGACCAGTATTATAAATAAAATATACTGCACCTTTCTCGTTTTCTACAATGAACCCTTTTTTTAATGCTTCTTTCTCAATAACTTTATTTTTTATATTAGGCAAATACTGTGCCTGCTTTCGTCCTGTTTCGCTAAATAGCTTAGCTTGTTCAGTTGTTTTTGCTTTTAAATGTTTAAAACCATGTTCTGTAAAGGTAGCATTGTTGATTTGAGTTCTAAAGTCTTTTCTACTGTAGTAGTGATTATGAACTATTTTGTCGTGTCTCTTCGAGATGTTTGGAGTTAGTCCCATCTTCCCATGAAACCCTTTCGTCCCAAACGGCAAAAGCATTCCCAGCGCCGCATTCATACTCGCTTCCTGCTGTTCTTTCGAGATCTTATTTCCAAACATGTCTCGACAGTAATGTTTAATCTTTGAATATTTCTGGTATTTTCTCTCTCCAAATTAACAACAGTTCTATGAACTCCTTCGTTTCAATTTTATTTTCAAAGGGTTCTTCAATCCTATAATGATGTTCAACTACTGTCTCATCTTTTTTGATATTTACACTGGTAGCATTCAATGTAATTTCAAAGTTTTCGTATACTCCATCTATCACATTTTGAATATATCCTATATACTCATCCACTTCTTCTTCTGTTGAAATATCTTGTATAAAATCTGAGAAAATACTTATTTCTTCTGGTAGTATAATTGCTAAATCTCCAAATTTGTCTTCCTTAAATTCATATGAATATCTCATATAAGCTAATCACCTTCATATTATTTTTTATATAATGGATACGCTGTAGCTATTGATCCATCTTTTTTCAGATACATCTCTATTTTAATTCCTGATGATGTTACACCTTTAAATTTATTAGGACCTATCTGTTGTTTATTTTGGTAAGCTTCATCAATAGCTTTTAACACATCAACGCGGTTCCATTCCTTAGGAAAGAAACTTGATTTAGCTACTTTTTCAACTCCATCAATTTCAACTTTAGCTCTATAAATACCGTGTTTATCTGGTAGACTTTCACTTCCTGGAATAACCTTTCCACCCTGCATACTTTCATGGTGATAACCAACTGCTTTTCCTCTTTTGTTAATTTCACCATGATAAATGTGTTTCATTGTATGGGTATTATATTTTTCAGCATCCTTAACCCCCATCTTCCCATGAAACCCTTTCGCTCCAAACGGCAAAAGCATTTCCAGCGCCGCATTCATACTCGCTTCCTGCTGTTCTTTCGAGACCTTATTCCCAAACATGTCTCTACCTGTAATTGCTTCACTGAAACCGTTGGTGGCGGTGAGGCCATATAAGCCTTTTTGAGATGTTTTTAAGGCGTCAAAAGACTTTTGCGATGTCTTGTAAATGTCGACTGCTCTGACTGCGGCTGATGTGGCTTGGGTGGTTTTATAAACAGCTTTCCCGCCTTTGAAAATGCGTCCTGCCCATCCGACGATTGGGATATAACCCGCTGCTGCCATGCCGCCTGCGGCGACGCGCTGACCTGCGGTGAGCTCTTCACCTGTGATCGGGTCAACACCTGTTGCGGCACGTTTTGCATCGTTCACACCTGTCAATTCATTGACGATATTTCCGCCATAATCGAGTGCTTTTTCATACCAAGGGCGGTTGGCGAGTGCTTCTTGTTCCTTTGCGATCTCGCGGGCTTTCTGTTGTTCTTTTTTAATGTTGAGATATTCGAAAGTTTGCTTCTCAATATCGCTTTTTGCCTTGTAGATTTCGCTATTTTGATACGCTTTCTTGTCAAAATTCATCGGAGAAATCGCTTTTCCGTCATTTGTAGCATTGATCATTTCAGCGTACAATGCCATTGTAGCTTGCTGCTCCGTTTCTGACAAAGCATATTCATCTTTTAAATTTTGATCAAGCTCTCTTAGGTCTTTCACTGTCTTTTTTCGCTCGTCTTCCGCATCTGCAATTTTTT
>Ga0209295_1000112_pt1 | contig 101706 bp, 78 predicted proteins | sample Porto_5metaG_FD_187428 | JGI IMG/M metagenome (GOLD analysis project Ga0209295, IMG submission 187428) | Marine algal microbial communities from Porto, Portugal - Porto_5 metaG (SPAdes) (version 2) | ecosystem: Host-associated > Algae > Red algae > Unclassified | place: Portugal: Porto...
TTACTTCGTCGCCAATCATTAGCGTTTCGCCCACGCGGCGTGTCAAAATTAACATGCGTCACACTCCTTATGTCGCATCAACAAATTATTACTCATCAGATTACTTCTCAATTGCAGAACATCACCGTAGCACCAAACACGCAATATAACATTATCACGATGCTCAATATCGTGCCAATAGCGGTAATGATAGGTAGATTCATTTAGCCCAAATGAAAGCCCCATTATAGGCGGCATAACAGATACTGTCACGGTTTTTCACAAAACTATTAGATAAATGCTCATTTCAACTATGCTAAAAAATAAAAATAGGACCTAAAAAGATCCTATTTTATTTAAGTACTGTTTTTATTTAGATGCTATTAATTCAAACGCTATTAATTTAAATGCTGTTTATTTACATACTATATAAAATCATTAATAGCGATTAATAGATAACCATCAATGTTAAGACTATATTTTAACAGTTTTTATGTCTTATAGCCCAGCGATTTTGCTTTCACCGTCTTCACGATCTAGGCCAAATGCTGTGTGCAATGACTTAACGGCCTTTTCTAGGTGTTGATCTTGAATCAGAACCGACACTTTGATTTCGCTGGTTGAAATCATTTGAATGTTGATGTTGTTTTCAGCGAGTGTTTGGAACATTAGACTAGCGACACCTGCGTGTGAACGCATGCCAACACCAACTAATGAAACTTTAACAACTTCACTGTTGCCCAATATTTCTTTGGCACCAATTTCATCTTTTACTTCTTCGTTAAGCACTTTTAGCGTCTTATCTAAATCAGTGCGGTTAACCGTGAAAGTAAAGTCAGTAGTACCGTTATCCGAAAGGTTTTGTACAATCATATCGATTTCGATATTGGCACGACCAATTGGGCTTAAGATAGCAGAGGCGATACCAGGATGATCAGGCACGCCGCGTACTAAGATTTTTGCTTCGTCTCTGTTGAACGCGATACCTGAGATGATTGCCTGTTCCATATTGTCTCCTTCGTCTATCGTAATTAGGGTACCCACGTTGTCTTGAAATTCTTGGTCAAAGCTACCGTCTGTGTTTTCATCAAAGCTAGAAAGTACACGCAGCGGTACGCCATATTTACCTGCGAATTCTACTGAGCGAATTTGTAGAATTTTAGAACCAAGACTTGCCATCTCAAGCATTTCTTCGAATGTAATTTTTTCAAGTTTCTTGGCTTTTGAGGTAACGCGAGGGTCAGTGGTATAAACACCATCGACATCAGTATAAATTTGACACTCATCAGCGCCTAAGGCAGCCGCAATCGCTACACCTGTTGTATCAGAACCGCCGCGCCCTAATGTAGTTGCGTTACCTTCTTCATCAATACCTTGAAAACCTGCGACAATGACGATATTGCCAGCATCTAATTGCTCGCGTATGTTTTTATCATCGATACTTTCGATACGGGCTTTATTATGTGCATTGTCCGTTGTAATCGCAACTTGACGACCAGTAAATGAACGGGCGCCAATACCAAGCTCTTTGATGGCCATAGCCAATAGTGAGATAGAAACCTGCTCACCTGTTGAGACCATTTGATCGTATTCGCGGGGATCAGGCTGTGTGCTAATTTGGCGTGCCAAATCAATCAAACGGTTGGTTTCGCCACTCATGGCTGAGACCACGACAACTACTTGATGACCATTATCATGCCAGCGTTTGACTCGTTTGGCGACGTTTTTGATGCGGTCGATACTACCCATCGAGGTGCCGCCGTATTTCTGTACTATTAACGCCATAAAAATCTACCTATTATTCATTAATGACCTTTTATTATCATCGGTGAGAGTCAATGTGACATCCGACCAATGCTTATATAGATAAAGCCAAATTATAAGAATTACGCCCTATGTTTTTCATTCATCTGATGGTGTCTGGCACCCTTAGTGAATGAACAATATGCCAAAACGTTGACCTTTATACCATATCTACAGCGTAACTTTAAGTCTCAGAGTCGCTTAGATGTATGGCGATTGGTTATAGTAGTTATAACCAATCGAGCATCTCGTACATAGTAGATTAGCTAAGTTGAGTTTCGACCCAAGCAGGTAGCGCATCAATAACCGCTGCACTGTTGCTAGACTTTGGTGCGCCGCCTTGTGCATAGTCAGGCTTACCGCCACCTTTACCACCAAGCTCACCTGCCAAATGACGAATAATGTCACCAGCCTTCACTTTGGCAGTGACAGATTTTGCGACGCTCGCGGCTAGTGCTAATTGATCATCTTTATCACCAATTAATACGATCACACTATCAGGCAGTTTTGATTTGATATCGTCCATCAGCGTACGGATTGATTTACCATCGATACCACTTAAAGTACTGATAAGAACTGGTGTACTTGCGATCGTTTGCACATCATCGAGCAAATTGGCTGCCTGAGCACTGGCAATTTTTTGCTCTAAGCGCTCTAGTTGTTTTTCTAGGTCACGTTGTTTATCAGCCATCGTACGAACACGCTGCGCCACTTCAGGACGTTTTACTTTCAGCTGACTTGCCAATTCGCTCAGTTGTTGCTCGCTTTGCTGAATGTTTTTGACCGCGTTCATACCTGTGACGGCTTCAACTCGGCGGATACCAGCCGCAATACCAGATTCACTGGTGATTTTCAGCACACCGATATCGCCCGTACGCTGTACATGCAAGCCACCACATAGCTCGATAGAGAACGGCTTGCGTTGACCATCAACGATACGGTCTGTACCCATGGTTAAGACTCGAACGTCACTACCGTACTTTTCGCCAAACAGTGCCATAGCACCTTGATTCATCGCTTCATCAATAGACATGTGCTCGATGCGGGCAGGGGTATTGGCTTGGATTTGCTCATTGACGAGGCGTTCGATTCGTGTGATTTCAGCGGTACTAACAGGCTTGTCATAAGCAAAGTCAAAACGTAGCACTTCGCTTGAGACTAGCGAGCCTTTTTGCGTGACCGCGTCGCCTAGCACTTCTCTTAGCGCTGCATGCAATAGGTGAGTGGCTGAGTGGTTTTTGGCACTGGCTGCACGAATGCTAGAGAGTACTTGCGCGTCCGCGGTCTGCTTAGTGCTGATATCACCCATGGTCACGACACCATAATGGATAATCGCCTGACCAGATTTTTTGGTATCCTGTACTTCAAAGACGCCTGATTCGGTGCGGATTTCACCTAGTTCACCAACTTGACCGCCACCTTCAGCATAAAATGGGGTGCGATCCAATACCACAACGCCTTCCATGCCTTCTGTTAAGCTGTCTGCTGGATTGCCGTCTTGATAAAGCGCGTCAATAGTCACGCCGTCTTCTTCAAGCTGCTCATAGCCAATAAATGTCGTTGGCGTTTCTACTTGGATGACACTGCTATAATCAACGTCAAATTTGCCAGCATCACGCGCACGCTCACGTTGTGCTTGCATATGCTCGTCAAATTCGGCTTCATCAATAGCAATACCGCGCTCACGAGTGATATCGGCAGTCAAATCAAGTGGGAAACCATAGGTATCATAGAGCTTAAATGCCGCTTCACCAGATAGCGTATCGCCATCCTGCAGACCTTCAAGTTCGCTGGCAAGTAAACGTAAGCCTTGAGCCAATGTTTTAGCAAACTGCGCTTCTTCTTTTTGAATGGCGTTTTCGATGACGCTCTGCTTGTCTTTTAGCTCAGGATAGGCACTGCCCATTTCAGCTACAAGCGGCGCAACCATTTTATAGAAGAACTCACTATCAGCGCCAAGCTTATTGCCATGACGTACTGCGCGACGAATGACACGGCGCAACACATAGCCACGACCTTCATTACTTGGCGTGACACCATCAGCAATCAAAAACGCCACGGCACGAATATGGTCGGCGATGACTTTTAATGATGATTGTTGCTCATTATTAATTTCTAGTATGTCAGCTGCTGCGTCCATCAAATGAACAAATAAATCGATCTCGTAGTTGCCATGAACGCCTTGCATAATGGCACTAATACGCTCAAGCCCCATGCCTGTATCGACGCTAGGTGCTGGCAGTGGTAATAGCGTGCCGTCTTTTTGACGATTGAACTGCATGAATACGCAGTTCCAAATCTCAATATAGCGATCGCCGTCTTCTTCTGGCGTACCTGGCAGGCCGCCTTCGATATCGGCGCCATGGTCATAAAAGACTTCGGTACAAGGGCCACAAGGACCCGTGTCACCCATTGTCCAAAAGTTATCTGACGCATACGGCGCACCTTTGTTATCACCAATACGAATGATGCGCCCACTCGGGATGCCGATGTTTTTATTCCAAATCTCAAAGGCTTCGTCGTCAGTTTCATAAATAGTCACATAGAGACGATTTTTATCAATCGCTAACCACTTATCTGAGGTCAAAAATTCCCAGATATACTCGATGCCTGCTTGCTTAAAGTAATCACCAAACGAGAAATTACCAAGCATTTCAAAGAAAGTATGATGACGTGCGGTATAGCCGACATTATCCAAATCATTATGTTTGCCGCCAGCACGTACGCACTTTTGAGAGGTTACCGCACGCGTATAGTCACGTGGTTCCATACCCAGAAAGGTCTCTTTAAACTGATTCATACCGGCATTGGTAAATAGCAATGTTGGATCATTGTGTGGAATCAAGCTAGACGATGAAACTTGGGTATGCTGCTTGCTCATAAAAAAATCGAAAAATGCTTGGCGAATATCGGCTGAGCGAAATGGCTGGCTCACAGCGGCTCCTTACTGACGGATAGAATTGAGTAAATAAAGTAAAATAATTTTGCAAGCGATTTTAGCACAAACGCCTAAGCTCTTGGTACAAGAGTTATAACTACTAGGTTATTATACGTGTGCTAGTCATCGCCTAATTTATAGAGTATGCAGGTTAGTTGGTCAAAATGGCCGCATCCGTTTCATCCAATTTGTCTTGTGTCGTTGGGTTGGATTCAATGACCTGTACGGGTAGATAGCGTAGTTGGAGCTTGATTGGCAAATACTCTGGGAAATTCTCTGCCATATCATTAGTAATCAGCGTTTCAATCTGGCGCACATCGTATGAGCTTGGTAAAGTCTCTCCACGCACGATCGCCCGTACCACTTGGTTCTCTTCTGAGGTATCAAACTGCGTATTGGTCAATACATTGCCTTGATCGATAAAATAGTTGTTGATGGCTTCTTTGACGCTACTCTCAAATATTTGCTGCTTGGCATTGGTTTGTAGGTTGATGGTTAAGTAGGCACCTAAGCCGCCAAGTAGTAATAAAGTCACCGCGTTACGCTGCAAAAAAGTCAGATAGGTATTGGACTTATAATCGTTATCGACCAAACGGCGGAACCCTAAGACCCACAATACAAGCGCATTGGTAAACTGGATAGCAAGAATGTTGGTTGCTGCCAACAGAAGCGCACCAAGCCCAAGCTGCATCTCACCATTGGCGAGCAAGATACCGCTAGCAGCTAGTGGTGGTACCAAGGCTGTGGCAACTGCAACGCCAACAACGGCGACTGAGAGATGCGGGGATACCATTGCATAAGCACCAGCCGTACCTCCAGCTAAGGCAATCATTAGATCCATAGAGGTAGGCTGGGTGCGCGATAAGATTTCAGCAGTGAGTGGTTGGTCTTTATGTAGCCAACCAACGATAAAGCCGACCAATACCACTAGCGAGACACCGATGATGACGGTAAAAAGCGACTTACGTAGCAATGGCATACGGTGATCGATAATTGCTAGCGCTATACCAGTGATAGGGCCTAGCATCATCGCAACCAACATCGCTCCGATAACTACGGCTGCTGAATTGGTCACTAGGCCATAACTGGCGATGATGGCAGATAAAATGTTCATGATGAAGTACATCTTGCTAGGCAGCGCGTTCGCCTCAATCCTAACCCGTACTTCTGGGTAATCTACCTTTTGATTGCTAAACTGTTCGGCGACAAACTGCTTGTAAGACTCAAGCTTGGCTTCTTTTTCCTCTTGAACCTCATCTTCGTCACTTTCGTTTTCTACATCGCTATCTTCTACATCGGTTTCTTCACTTTGGTTATCATCTTCTGAGTCATTATTGCGACTAGATGCATTTTTTATCTTTTGTTGATTGGCTGTTTTGTCATCTGATGACTGTGCTGCAATGTTTGGGTCATCAGTAGGGTTATCAATAAGGTCGTCTTCTGCTTCTACCGTGACTTCAGCATCACTGTCCTCTTGAGAACTGCTTTCTGTTGTCTCTGCCGTGTCCGACTGAAAGAAATCGGACTTTTCTTTTGCTTCTATAGACTCTGATTCTGCAACCTCAGACGATTCAGCATTTGACTGCGTCTCAGGCTCGGTTGACTCTAGTGTGGCCACCACCACATCCTCGCTGATGGTCTCCATCTTTATCTCAGTATCAGGCGTTTTCGCGCATTCTGTGTCTATCTCATTTTCTGTTTCGGCTTCTGTTTTAGCATCATCTACCGCATCAGTGTCAGTCCCGATCTCAATATTAGTTTCGAGAACAGCATTTTGTTTTTGACCAGAATCAGTAATCGCTGATGAGTCGCTTTTACTCGATGCTTTAGAAGAAGTATTTTTTTTAGATAAGGACATAGCAGATAGCGTTCTTAGTAGATAAAGAAAGTCATTATTGTAATGATAAATAGATAAAGATATAGGAGGTTTTTGAAAGTTGCAGAAAAGAGCTGAGAGGAAATGGGAGTATAAACCTAACTTTTCTATAATTAAGTCCAAAACCATAATAATAACATGGATTTTATTTTAAAGTCACCAAATATAGATGGTACAAAGGGTCACGGTAAATACTTACTTTTATTATGGAATTAAGGTTAAATATATTATATCCACAATAAAGATAAGGAATAAATTATGAACTGGCCTTTATTTTCTGTCATCTACTCCATGGCAGCCACCGTGACTATCGGACTTTTTATGATTGGTGCTCTGATTTCAGGGTTTGATGAGATATTTCATATTCAAATAGCAGTAGGGTTGGGTGTTTTGGCTTCGATACCTGCAGGGTTGTTCTTTACCAAAAAAATTGGCAGTATTACTGGCAATGAGCAAGGCTATAAAGTCAAACAGTAAGACACAAAGTCAAACAGTGTTATCAATGTGAAGTGGAACCGCCTATCAGCAAACAAAAAAAGACCTCAATATTGAGGTCTTTTTTGTCATCGTTAGAATTATTTGCTAACTAGCATCGAAGCTAAATTTAATAAAGTTTTATTTATTGAAGTTCGACAACCGCGCCATTTTCGATATTGGCATAAACTTCTAACACGTCCCAGTTGGTCAAACGAACACAACCTGCTGAGCCTTGACGACTGATACCTTCAGGTACTGGCGAGCCATGTAAACCGTAAGAAGGTTTAGATAATCCCATCCAAACGACACCGACTGGGTTGTTTGGTCCTGGCGCTATCATGTGAACTTTCTTTTGAGCACCTTCACCGACGGTTGACTTATACCAAGGCATTTTTACTTTATTAATAATTTTGAACGTGCCTTTTGGAGATGGTGTGGCATCACTACCAACGGTCGTCGGATAAGTAGCAACCAATTTATCACCATTATAGGCATACAATGTTTTGTCGGCTTTGTTGGCGACTACGCGATTGATACGTTGGTTCAGCTTGTCACGAGTATTTAGCACTGTGATAGTCTCGCCAACAGCGTACTTTTTATTTTTATTGAGTTTGTCTAAGTAACGTACATCCATATGGAAACGTTCACCTAGCATCTCTTTGATATCTTGATAATAAAGACCTTTCATTTTTGACTTCGCTTCTGAACCAGAAGGCGTGGTCGCAAAATTGGTATTGATATCGTCTGCGGTCAATGTATAAGTGACCAGTACAGGTTTATTCGCAGGGATATTTTTAACCAAGGCATCCCAAGTTTTTTGATCCATTTTACCAGTCGCTGGCAAGCCTTTCATCGTCTGGAAGTTAACAAGGGCTTTTTTGCTGTTCATACCCCAACCGCCATCGATAGGACCAGGAGACGCATGGTTCCAATCAAGCAGCGCCTGCATTTTGATCGTCATCGCTGAGTTGACTTTCATATTAGGTGACCAGACAGCACTATTCACTTGCTTGGCATAGTTCGACAAATTCAGCGTTGTATGCCTCTTACCATCTTTGTCTTCGATGTTTTTGATGGTTGGATCATCACTAAAGTCTTGACGCTTCTCACTCTCTGGTAATTCAAAAGCGAGTGGATCAGACGAGTCGATAGATGATAGATCGCTAGGCGCAGCAACGGCTTGACCTTCACTAATGTCGTCATTACGGTCAGCCTGCTCATCTTTACGCGTCAGTTCTGCTGCGCTCATATTATCAGCAGCTGGGGCGGGCGCATTTTGATTGGCTTCTTGCTTATTGTTGATAAGCTGATTCATGCTGTCGACTGGTTTCGCTTTTTCTGTATTTAACTGTACAGTAGCAGCGCCATCAGAGCGACTACGGTTCTCTTGCACATTAAGGCTAACCTTTTTAGCAATACCTGGCATAGCGTCCGCCGTGCGTACTGGCAATGTGCGAGTACTATCGGCAGGTGCAGCAATTGCGCTAACGCTGGCACTTACAGCTGCGATAGATATGGCAGTAATAATTGGCTTTATTTTCATCATATTGAGTCACTTGTAGTTGCTACTAATGCGGCTATTATGCGCATAATTTGATTGCATCGCAAACTTTTGACACATCTTTTTGTATTTAGGACTTGCTAAACGTCAACTGCTGACGTATTCGCTACAGTTGGGCAATAATTTAACCAAGGTGTGTATGGCGTCGTGCTCTATTCTTACGCAAACTGTTCATTATTCGCACTATTTTTTGTGCAAGTAAAAATGACAGTTATTGGCGCTACTAGAGGTTTACGTCTATAATGTATGACTGAATTTTATTTAATATAACGATTTTTAGCAAAAAGCAATTTAACCCGCTAGCAGTTAATCCACAAGGTGCGATATGTCAGAAGACCAAACAATGAGTGCAGAAGAGTTTCAAAACCAATACTTCAACGATGAGTCTGAGGGCTTAGACGGTGAGATGGAGTATGATTTAGAGACTGGACTTCTTGGTGAGCACGATGAATTTGCTAACTTACATGCGGAGTTAGAAGAAGCGCGCGAGCAGCTCGTCAGTATCCGCGACTTTATTCGTTTCTCAGTCACGCAGCTGCGTAATTATGACGTCGTTGTTGCACAAGGCACGACCGATGAGTTTGCAGAAGCTTCAGCGATTGTCTTGCACTCTTTGTCTCTAGATTGGTCTGCCAATGAGCAGATCTTAGACTGTCGCCTGACCACATCTGAGAAGCAGTTGGTACTAGGACTGTTAGAAGAGCGTATCGCTGAACGTAAGCCACTCAGTTATTTGATTAACTTGTCATATTTCTGTGATTTGCCTTTCTATGTTGATGAGCGTGTCTTGATTCCACGTTCACCTATCGCAGAGTTGATTCGTCAGCAGTTCCATCCGTATTTTGAAGTGACTGAATTGGCTAAGCCGCTGGGTGTCAGTCCGAACGAAAAGTCAGCGGTATTTTATGACCATGGCTTGGATGTAAAACAATTGTCGCAGCCTGAGCGTATCTTGGACTTGTGTACTGGGTCTGGTTGTATCGCAATCGCGCTTGCTACCCGTTTCGTTGATGCGTTGGTGGATGCCGTTGATATTGATAAAGGCGCATTAGAAGTGGCAATGGTCAACGTAGATCATCATGATCTTGGCCATCAAGTAAACGTAATCGAGTCTGATTTGTTTGCCAAGATACCTGCTGAGAACCAGTATGAGCTTATCGTTACCAATCCGCCGTACGTAGACGCTGCTATCATGGCAGATTTGCCGCCTGAGTTCTTATATGAGCCTGAGCATGCATTAGCAGCTGGACAAGATGGCTTAGATTTGGTACATCGTATCTTATTTGAAGCACCAGATTACCTTAGCCCAGATGGGTTGCTGATCTGTGAAGTAGGTGACAGCGAATGGGCGCTAAAACAAGCCTATCCTGAAATCCAATTTGATTGGTTGAAGTTTGCACATGGCGGGCATGGTGTCTTTGCGATTACCTATGATGAGCTAGTCTCAAATCGTCAATTGTTTGCCTCTTATGTTCAGTTATTGGATAGTCTTCAATAGATAGATATTAGGTTAAATAGACGTCGGCTGAATGAGCCGAAACTATAAATAACAATACAATCACTTATGATAAGCAGCCATCATCAGTGGCATAAGTGATTGGTCACATAGTCATCAGTAGCGTTTACTTGTTTAAGGACAGTTATGGCAGGCAATAGTATTGGGCAGGTTTTTACGGTCACCACTTGCGGTGAGTCGCATGGGGCAGGCCTTATGGCCATCGTTGATGGCGTACCACCAGGTTTGGATTTGTCAGCAGAAGATTTACAAGTAGATTTGGATCGTCGCAAACCGGGTACGTCTAAGTACTCAACCCAGCGCCGTGAGTCTGATGAAGTTGAGATTATCTCTGGCGTATTTGAAGGCAAAACCACAGGCACGTCTATCGGTCTGCTGATTCGTAATACCAATCAAAAATCAAAAGACTATAGCGATATCAAAGATACTTTCCGTCCTGGACACGCTGACTATACTTATAGTATGAAATATGGATTCCGTGACTATCGCGGTGGCGGTCGTTCGTCAGCGCGTGAGACGGCTATGCGAGTGGCGGCTGGTGCTATCGCCAAGAAATACTTACAAGAACGTCTGGGCGTACAAATCCGTGGTCACGTCACCCAAATTGGTAATGAGCATAGTAACGTCCTAAACCCAAGTCAAATCGATTGGGAGTTTGTAAATAGTAATCCGTTCTTCTGCGCAGACAAAGAAGCGATTGGCCGGTTTGAGACCTTGATTGATAATTTGCGCCGTGAAGGCACTAGCTGTGGCGCGCGCCTTGATATCATTGCGAGTGGTGTGCCAGTAGGCTTAGGCGAGCCAGTATTTGATCGCCTAGATGCAGATATCGCTCATGCCATGATGAGTATCAATGCGGTCAAAGGCGTCGAGATTGGCGATGGGATGGCGGTGGCAGGTCAATTCGGACATAGCGCTCGTGATGAGCTGACACCAGATGGGTTTGCAGCCAATCATGCTGGTGGTGTCTTAGGCGGTATCTCATCAGGCCAAGATATCCGTGTGAGTATTGCTCTAAAACCAACATCTAGTATTACTACTGCTGGCAAGAGCATTAACACTCAAGGTCAAGCCGTCGATATGTTGACTAAGGGTCGTCATGATCCTTGCGTTGGTGTGCGTGCTACGCCCATTGCTGAAGCGATGCTAGCGATTGTAGTGCTTGATCACTATCTGCGTCACCGTGGTCAAAACGCCGATGTGAAGCCGCCAGTACAATCGATTACTTAGTATTTTTGTTTTAACGTAAGCAGCCCTTTGTTATTTCCAGTGCTTTAATACTAGGAATAATAAAGGGCTTTTTTATGTCCAAATAAAATACAGGTATTACCTAAATACAATTAATATGTTGAGCGAGCAAGATATCAGGCTGCCAGTTGATACTCATCAATAGCCACACACTGCTGATGTCGAAATACCAACAACAACCGCTGACTAGGAATCGCTAGCCAATGACCAAACTCAATACTATCGATACCTTGGTTTGATAATGCCTGTGTACAGTGATAACGGCTAAAGCCGATTAGGTTATTAGTTAATTGATGTGACATAGATTTGCTACTCCTCATTTACTTGACGAATTTGACGGTTCAATAGATCCTATTGCTATCGTAAAACAATGAAGTAGAAATCCTGTGTGGTCATGATGGAAAGTTGATGAACTGTTATATAGTCATTCCACTATAAAAGTATTACAGCGTTAACCTCTCTTGAAGTATCACATATACATCTGCACTCGGTTGCCTTGTACTACTCTTAAATTGAATCGACTATAAGTTATTATTCTCAAGCTAAGGGCAGGGTGATACTAACCATCACACCAGAACGCTGGTTTTTACCAGTATCAGTGTTATCAGTAGCTTTATCATCATTGGCATGGACATTATTAATGGCTACCTGACCACCATGATGTTCAATTACTTGCTTCACTAGTGTTAGACCAAGCCCAGTGCCTTTTTTAAGTGTATTACTACTATAGTCAGTCTGCCTTGGCTCAGGCATTGGATATGCTGAGTCTGTATATAGATCATTGTTGTCTGTGCGATTCGTTGTTTGTTCTGTTGCTTGATTTATTGTTTGAGATGATGGTTGGCTTTGATGGGACAAACTAAAATAACGCTCAAATGCTTTTGCAACAGCGTATTCGGGCAGCAGCTTACCATCATTGAATATATCGATAGTGACGGTTCGAGCAGTGCTATGCAATGAAATCTCAACGGTACGCTTGGCAAAGTGTATCGCATTATCAAGCACATTTTGCAGTACCTGTATTAACCAAAACTGGTCAGCATACACACTAGTCGCTGCCAGTATTTCTGCTGGCAAGTTTGCAAGGTTGATCACGTGCTTATCATCAATATATATGTCAATAGGGTATAGATTCTGCTGTTGCTGCTTGGCTGTATTATCTCTGATCAAACTTTGCAAAAGCGGTAATAGGGGAGTCAGTTGTCGGTTGAGTTTAAAGGTAGGCTGCTCTACTTTAGCAAGCAACAGCAGGCGGTCGATGAGCTGTTGCATCTTTACGCTTTGCTCACCTACCGTCTTAATGAGAATCTGCCGATCTTCATTATCCAGTTTATTGCCATCTAATCCATCGTCTTCTAACAGCTCGCTACTGGCACGTATGGCAGTTAAAGGGCTTTTTAGCTCATGGGTCAAAGTGTGGACATAATCAGTGACGTAAGCACGGTTTTCGAGTCGATGCTTCATGGTCTCGATGGTATCTGTCAGACTGTTTAACTCATGACCCAGATAAAAATAAGGCTTTCTGGTGTCTTCTGCCAATGCACTGGTATATTGAGTCACCAAAGTAATACTCTGCTTAAGCCACCACGCTACTAGACCTGCCAGTATAAGGGCAGCGATGCTGATAAGTAGTGCGGTGATGAGCATACGGTTACGTGTGTCATCTAAATAAGGTAATACGCTAGTGACAGGCTTACCGACACTGACCACACCGATGATATCTCCAGACGGATTTTTGATGGGCTGAGCCACATACATGACCGAACCATCGCGCCGCTGATAATCTCGCAGTGTGCTTCTTGCGCCGTATTGTCCCTTTAGGGTGAGATAGACATCGTTCCAGCGTCCATAGTTTTGCCCTTCATTATTATCAGGTTTGGGCAGGGAGTCGTAAATGACTATGCCGCTACTGTCTGTCACGTATACGCGAAAGCTACTGTAGCTTTTGGTTTGATTGGCAGGACTGAGCGTTTCGTCCATCGCTGGCATACCGACAAATGCAGCATCAAGTTGCGCTTGATATTCCTCATCATATAATTGTCCTGTAGATAACGGTACTTGGAGACTGGCTGCTAACAGTTTGCTAGTGTCTAGGAGCGTGTCTTCAATGACTTGCTGCGCGGTTGGCTTGACGTAGCCAAACAGCTGAGTAAACACAACCACGCCGCATATGACGAGTACTAAAGCAACGGCTAGCCAAATCCTAAAAAATATACTTAAATTGAGTAGCCGTTTGCGTTTAGGGGCTTGCTGAGCAGTACCAATAGGGTGCAGTTTGGCGTACCAATTACTTTGGTCATTATGAATATCATTCTCAGCAGGATTGGTTTTATTATTCATAAACTAGCAGCCACTGTTAAGCGGGACATAATGCGTAACCCAGTCCGCGATGCGTATGGATGACATCGATACTTGCATCTACCATAGCGAGCTGTTTACGAATTGATTTGATATGACTGTCTATCGTGCGTGCCAAACGGTGGTCAGGATAGTCGCTGACTGCGCTAAGCAATTGCTCACGGCTAAATACTTGGTTTGGTGCATGCAATAACGTCAGCAAAATTTTGCGTTCTGTATTGCTAAGCTCTAGCTTTTGCTCTTGCCAAGTCAATGAATAGTTCAGCGGTTGATAATGCCAAACGCCAGCTTGGTTCTCAAATGTTAATGCTTGTCCTGATAGATTATTCGAGGAGGTATTATCCGTATTGTCATCTGAATTTATGGTATGAGAGCTTGACTGCTGAATCAGCTGTTCACGGCGCCAAATGGCTTTTAAACGCGCGACCAACTCGCGTGGACTAAAGGGTTTGGCGCAATAATCATCACCGCCCATCTCCAACCCCAAAATCCGATCGACCTCATCGCTACGAGCAGTCAAAAACACGATAGGCAAATCTTTTAAGGCGTCGATATCAGGCGTATGACGTATTTGCTGACATAGACTCAAGCCGTCACCGTCTGGCAGACCGACATCCATAATGATCGCCGATAGATTTTGTGCTTCATGACTATGCAGCATGGGTAACACACTACTGGCATTATCCAACCAAGTTATCTGCCAACCTTCGCGCTTGCAGGTAACCTTGAGCGACATCGCGATCGCAGGATCATCTTCTACCAGTAAAATATGGGTCATAGTCTCTACATCGTCTTATAAGCTTAGTAAATTATCGTAGCACAAAACAGCAGACTGCTCTTGCTGCCACGAGTTAAATGGTGTGAAAAGTTAATGGAAAAGTAGGGTGCTCAGTAGATAGTGGGCGATGTAATTATTTTAATGCATTTAAAAAAAGGCCCGCTCAATAAATAAGCTGGCCTTGGTAACGAAGATTAAGCATGACTGTCTATTAATAGACTAAGTGAAAACCTATTTAAGACCTTTGCAGTTGGCATAGTAGCTCACCGTAGCGGGCCAATCTGAAAAAATGCCTTGGACACCGATGTCCTGTGCTAGTACGTCAATATAATTCATCATATCACCGTCATTGTTGATAGCATCGTTAAGACCGCTATAGTACCAATCGCCACCATCGGTTAATGGCCCTGAACGCTCTATCGACCAGGCAATGATTTTTAGACCATTGGCTTTGGCTTGTTTTGCATATTCTGATGGTTGCATATTTCCCTTACCATCAGTAGTGACTAACAACCAAAGAGCCGGAGCAATAGTGTTGATACCGCGTGCTTTGATATCAGCCAATGAGTGCTTCCATGTGGTTGCGTCATTTTTATCAAATGTTTTATTCTTAGCGGTCTCATTGCTGTCATCAATAAGATAGACTGCATTAGCCCCATAAGCTGGCTCGTTTTTGATCCAGTAATCCAGATCTTCTATATTAAATGACTGGGCAAATACATCGCTTGCCGGCACGTCAGCTGCCTTATAAGTATCTATCAGCTGTTGGCGGTAATCGTTCAAACGATAGCCGTTAAACGGCATGGTCACTGCAGGCGCTTTTAGCTCAGGCGTGTGCTTCATACCTAGCTTACGAGCTAATGCGATATGCTCTTTTAGGGTCAATACTTTGCCATTTTGCGAGTATAAGTCCGTTCGCCAAGGTGCAGTCGCATTCATATATTCGCTAATACTGGTTGCTTCTTTATTGGCAGCATCCATCTTACCCGTCAAGGTTTTAAATTGAGCGGCACTGATATCTGAGGTACGGCATTCGATACTATCTGCATTAGTAAGTTTGCCTTTAGCATCGAAGATGGGCGGTACAGTGCATTGGTTGGCGAGCGGTGTGGCTAATATATTAGTAGTGGTGTGCAAATCGTTCTGGGCATGACGACAGACAAGCTCACCGTCATTGGTAAAAGCGACATCACATTCCAAGATGCCAGCACCCATTTGTGCTGATGCCACGTAGCTATCATAAGTATGTTCAGGCAGCTGTAATGGCGCACCTCGATGTGCAATAGAGAAGTCTGTCTTACTTGGCAGTTGCCCTCTGCATGCCTGTAGCTCCTCTTTTAGTGGTCCCTCATCCATATCATTTATCAGATAAAACGGACGCACGCCATAGGTATATGCGACAGATGAAGAAGATTGCAGTTGTGCTGTCGATGAAGGAGCTTTTGATGTGAGCGTTGAGCGGCTATCGGTAGAGCAGCCTACTATCAATAATGAACTGATAAGCGTTAAAGGTAAGGCGAGATTAATCTTATTAACCTTGGCCAACGTCTGCTTACTCAGTTCAAGCGCTGATTTATTAGAAATTGTCATGTAAAATGTTCCTGCAAAATTATAAAAAATCCCATCGGACGTATGGATAGGAATTAAAAAATTAACGTTTGACTATTAATTGCTACTTGTCACTTGCTACTTAATACAAGTAACTAAAGGTCGTGACATTTTTGTAAGAGCCTAGCTTTGTAAGGAATTGGCCTTGTAATAAATTAGCATTAATACGGATACAATTGTAGGCACATGTACTAAAGAGGAGACAATTGACAGTATTTAGGCTTAATAGTATTACGCTTATCGGTCTTAAGATCATACGTGCCTTCTTATACTGTCTTATACTGTTCTGATTTTTGCTATTGTCCATTTAGTACTTCACTATTGACCATACTCTCAAACTAACAGATGATATTGACCATATAATGACACACACATTGTTTTGGCAAAAAGTATAGAAATGCTTAGGGCATATTTCACTACATTATTAAGGATAACTATGAGTAACTATTTAGACGCAGTCGTCGTTGAGCACAATCCTTCTCAAAAAAAGATAGATCGCGCGGTGATTTGGCTGCACGGTTTAGGTGCTAGCGGTCATGATTTTGAGCCAGTGGTACCGCAGCTTGGACTGGCGGATGATATGGCTGTACGTTTTATCTTCCCACATGCCCCTAAACGCCCAGTGACAGTAAATGGCGGCATGGTGATGCCAGCATGGTACGACATCATAGAGATGAGCCTAGAGCGTAAAGTAGATGTGGCTCAAATTGAAGAGTCTGCTCAGCAGATACAAGATTTGATCAGTCGTGAGATTGAGCGCGGTGTGCTACCAGAGCATATCGTCATCGCAGGATTTTCGCAGGGCGGGGCAGTTGCGTATCATGTGGCACTTGGCTATCCAGAACGTTTGGCTGGCTTGATGACGCTCTCTACCTACTTAGCGACCAATGACAATATTGAGTATAGTGCTGAAAACAAAGACATGCCGATTTTGATTGAGCATGGTTCTCATGATCCAGTCGTGCCTATCATCCTAGGGGAGCAAGCCCAGCAGTTATTGTCGGCAAAGGACTATAATGTGTCTTATAATACGTATCCGATGGCACATCAAGTCTGCATGCCGCAGATTCAAAATATTGGGAAATGGTTAAACACTGTTTTGGCGTAAATTATTAAGCTGTAACGTAATGTAATGCAGGCTACTTATAGGTTGAAACCTAACCGATATCTCCTATATAATAGCCAGTCTTATTGGGGATGTTCTGGCTTCGACGCTGGTGATGAAACTCAATGATGCATGTCGAGAGTGTATGTCCTCTCGTTAATCAAACATATATTGTTATAGTCGCAAACGACGAAACTTACGCTCTAGCAGCTTAAACCCTGCTTACTGCGCTGCCGATTACCTATAGTTGGTTAGCCCAGTTGAAGCGTCCGCATATAGGTTCGCCACAAGGGATTGTCTCAATCGCTTGGGTTCAAAAGTAGAGAATCGTCCAATCCATCCTGACTGTCGGATCGGTGAGGACTAAAATTAAAGACAGAAACTAAACATGTAGATTCATGAGCGTAATGCTGGCGGACGCGGGTTCAACTCCCGCCATCTCCACCAAATATTAAAAATCCGATCACTTAGGTGGTCGGATTTTTTTTGTCTAAATTTTATGGTTAATTAAACGAGTCATGATGTTGAAAAACTTTTGATGAGAAAGTAAAAACTATTTATATAGAGTAATCATCAAGTCTTTGGTGTTGAGTTGCAAATTTTTATTGCCTATGGAGAGCATATTATTAGCTTGTCTTGAGGAATAATTCTAATTATCCTTAGTTGAGGCTTATTCTTCGCATCAGGCGATGCAGTAGCAAGAATAAGCAGACTTTCAAATAACTACAGGGAATGTATTATGTTAGGAAAAATGATGTATCAGCCATTGCTGATCAGCGGTCTAATTGAACACGCTGCCCGTTATCATGGCGATACGGCAGTTTTGTCCAAAGAAGTCGATGGACAGATGACTCGTACCAATTGGCTTACTGTCTCAGATAACTCAAAACGATTAGCTAATGCATTGGCTACACTAGGACTCAAATCATCAGAACGCATTGCGACTTTGGCTTGGAATAACCGCCGCCATCTAGAAGCTTGGTATGCAATTTCAGGCAGTGGCATGGTTTGCCATACTATCAATCCACGTTTGTTCCCCGAGCAACTCAGCTACATTATCAATGATGCTGATGATCGCGTACTATTCTTTGATACGACTTTCCTACCGCTAATTATGGCAATCAAAGAAGAGATTAAAGGTGTTGAGCACTTCATTTGTTTGAGTGATCGAGACGAGAGTATTGTAGAAAAACTGCCCAATGTATTGTTCTTTGATGAGCTGCTAGCAGAAAATTCTACTGATTTTGACTGGCCTCAATTCGATGAAGCGACCGCCAGCTCTTTATGTTATACCTCAGGAACTACCGGTAACCCTAAAGGAATTTTATATACGCATCGCTCTTCTGTGCTACATGCGATGGCGTTATGCATGCCTGATGTCTCCGCGCTCTCTGCACAAGATGTTTTGTTACCTGTAGTACCGATGTTCCATGTCAATGCATGGGGCACACCTTACGCGGCTGCTTTAACTGGTTGCTCTCTCATACTTCCTGGCCCAAATCTTGATGGGGACAGCCTAGTATCTCTCATTGATGATTGTCATGTTACAGTTGCTTTGGGGGTACCAACGATTTGGCAAAGTTTATTGACTGCTGCTAAGGCTAGCGGTAGTAAGCTTGATAGTATGACACGTACAATTGTCGGTGGGGCGGCGTGTCCACCATCGGTAATCAAAACATTTAGAGAAGACTTTAATTGTGACGCGGTGCATGGCTGGGGTATGACAGAAACCAGTCCACTTGGAACGATGAATCAAATAAAAGCCAAGCACAAATCGCTGAGTAAGGATGAGATTAACGAACTACGCAACTCTCAAGGTCGTCCACCCTATGGTGTTCAGCTACGTCTCATAGATACTGACGAGCCGCTACAGCGAGTCGAAGAAGATGGTATGTCTCAAGGTCGTCTACAGATTAAAGGGCACTGGATCATCAACGATTATTACACAGAAAATCCTGATGCGATAACTGAAGATGGGTGGTTCGATACAGGTGATATTGCAACCATTGATGCCGATGGCTATATGAATATTCGGGATCGCTCAAAAGATTTGATTAAATCTGGTGGGGAGTGGATATCGTCAGTAGAACTAGAGAACATCGCAGTCGCCCATCCACAGATAAGAATGGCGGCCGCTATTGCTGCAAAGCATAAAAAATGGAGCGAACGTCCAGTACTGATTGTGGTGAAAGAACCAGATTCAGAAATTGATGAGTCGCAAGTGCTAGGCTTCTACGAAGGGAAAATTGCTAGTTGGCAAATACCCGACAAAGTCATATTTGTGGATAATATCGTGCTGAATGGCGCTGGGAAAATGGTCAAAAAAGATTTACGTGATGACTATGGCAACGTATTGTTGGATAGCTGATTTAGCTATCAAGAGCGCAAATTGATAATACCATTTAAAGAGTTAGGTATATAAGTTGGATAGGTTTTTCTCAGAATAGTGGTATAGGTGAATAGAGTGTTTGATATGCTCGTCATCTATATCGCTTGTCATAATTAGTATTTTAAATGAGCACTGAGAGGTTAATGTACATCAGATGCATGGATTGGGATAGATAGAGCAGGACAGTATAGAACGCCAGATACAACAAAGCCCCTGATATCAGGGGCTTTAGCTGTTCTATAAGATAGTATAGGACTATGTAATGGTACCCGGAGCCGGACTTGAACCGGCACGCTATTGCTAGCGAGGGATTTTAAATCCCTTGTGTCTACCAATTTCACCACCCGGGCAAAACTTGTTTTATCTAACATGTAAGCTAGCTGATAGACCATCTAGTTACTAGATAAGTGGTCGCTATTATAATCGGTTGAGATAATAATGCAAGCCAAAATTAACGTAAAGTTAATAAATAATTGGAGGCTGGAGTCGGAATCGAACCGGCGTTAACGGAGTTGCAGTCCGCTGCATGACCACTCTGCCATCCAGCCAATCAAGGTGGCCTATATTAGCAAAAATATAGTAAATTACAAGTCCTTTTTTCATTAAAAACCGCTTATTTATTATCTTGTCTATATTTAGCCCCAATTTAGGAGCATTTATACTGTTAATAGGCTTTGTCAGTTCGTCAGTAAACTGATATTCAATGATGATTGTTTAAAATATAGTGCGCTAAACAATATCTCTATTGTCACGTTTGGCACTTTTAACATCGCGATAAGTAGCCGTGCAAATCAATACTAGTACACCTAGAGTAATTGCTGGCCAGATTAAAATATATAAGCCGTAAATAAAAACATTATCCATGATGATCTCCTTATAAGTATGTCTCAGTAAGCAGCAATTATTCACGTATTGCGGACTAACCGCGATTCTTATGAAGTTACTTGATTCTAAGATTTAGGTGACGATGCTGTGGCAGTCTTTTTATCGTAATTGCCAACACGCTGTTTGATTAAATCAAAGTCGAAGTGTTCATCTCCCATCAAGCTGACGATGACACAGACGACCGTACTGGCGCCGTAAGCCGTTAGAGACGCTAGTAAGACCATATATTGGCGTAAGAAGCCAGTGGCAAAGATAAGCATCAACACTAGCGTAATAGCAGCGGCTACCATGCCGATTTTTCGACCTAAGAAACCGAAAACCATCAGCCCAATGACGACTGCGGCGCCGACACTTGATAGCATTTCAAAGAACAGTGCAGTGGCACCTGTAATCGGAACCAATTCGAAGCGAGCAACGCAGAATAAAAGCAGTCCAACGATGACCGCTGAGGTGAACGCAGTATTGGTAACACGATTCCAGAATACACTGGCAATCACTGGAAAGACGATAGCGCCCCATAGTGCACCAACAAAAACCAACATGACAAGAATATCGAGCTTAAAGCTAGCAAATATAAGTCCAGTAGCCGTCGCTACAATCATCGTACCGCGGCCAATTAGCATCATTGTTTTAGGTTTAACGTGGCCTTTTTTGGCGATGTTTTTACCGTAGACATCCGCCATCATAATTGTTGATAGTGCTGATAAATCTGAATCAGCGGTTGAGGACAATGAGCCAATCACTAAGATAAAGAATAAGGCGATAAAGACAGGATGTAGATAAGTACTGACCATTTGAGGGATTAAGTTATTCATATTACCATCGAGTGGTTCAACACCAATAGTCACCGCCATTAATCCAATCATACCAAGACCAATGACAATACCAGCATAACCGACTGTAGCAGTGACAAAGGTGGCTTTAATTTTGGTTTTATCAATTGCAAACAAGCGCTGAGTGATGGTTTGGTTACCGATAGCATATGCCAATACAGCGACAAAATAAGGCGCGCCTTGTTGGAAAAACGCTTCAGAGGAGAAGAAGTTCTGTTGTTCCAAGGTCAGGTTTGATAGTCCACTGACCATGACTTCAGGGCCACCCATCGCAAATAATACCGCCGGAATAATGACGATACCAATTGCCATTAAAGCGACCAATTGGGCAAAATCGGTAAAAACAGACGCTCGAAATCCCGACGTCAACGTATAACTTAGGACACCAATACCTGCAATCATTACCCCTGTTTGGAACGATAATGGTGATAGAACAGACACCAATGCGCCAGCAGCGGTAAAGTTGACCATCAAGCTAATTAAACTGCCCATAATATTGGATATGGCTAAGATTAATTGGCTTGATGAACCGTGACGGGCATGGATAAGCTCCCCTAGAGTATGGCCGTCTGGCGCCAATTCACGAAAGCGCATGCCAAAAGGGTAGATGAACAAAATCATCAACGCGCCCCAAAAGCCATAATGTATCGGTCCTGATACTCCATATTTATAGCCAGAGGTAGCAGCAGCGTAAAACGAGGCTGCCCAGATCCAAGTGGCAGTCATACTGGCAGCACCCATACCAAAACCGACACCGTGACCGGCAACCATAAAGCCAGAAGTCGTCTCTTTGTCTTTCTTAATCAGTAAAGACAGTAAATAAGTACCACCATAAAAGGCTAATAATAATAAAATAATCGTTAAAGATGAAAATTGGAACAATGACTCAGTTTTCAAACTCAGACCTCGCAATTGTTAGTTTATGAATAAAGATTGGTAAATATGAAAGATACCAAACCATTAGGAATGTAATAGTGTCAGTTTTACCTATACATCAGATATATGTCGCTATTACAAATAGCATAAAGGTTCACTGTATCGGCAAATAACTATCAATAATTTGCATTTGATTTGACGAATTACAGAGTGCTTTTTTTTTAAAAGCAAAAACTATAGGCGTGAGTAAATGGATAGACCATTACGCCATTAGTATGCATACACTAAGGTAGCGGAATGCTAGAGAAAGCCCATGTAACGAGTGTCTATAGCGGAATTACGAATAAGCACTAAGTCATGTTGACATGACCCGAACTCGGTTTAGACAGCCTGATCAGCTGTAATAAGCAATAGGTGAGAAGCTTGTCTCTAGCTATTGCGATTGATGAGTTACTTAGCGGCACTAATAAACAAAACTACATATTTGTTAAGCGCCTGTAACATATTTGCGTGATAAGAGTAACCTATTATGTCGCTAACCTCAAACATTATCAGTCAGTCTCTAAATGACGTAAGAGGTCAGTATATGATGTATTAATAGGTGTTAATTCGATAAGATATTGAAAACCATAAATTTATTTGGATAGATATGACGGAATACGCTACGATGAATTAAATCGCCGTGACATGGAAACATTTGAATTTTTCATAAGAGGATGTAATTAGTATTTTTGAGAGAGCAGTTGATGCGAAGCTTTAGAGATCTCTATAGCCTGTATAGTAAGTGACTCGATTATCACGCAAAAAACCAGCCAACCCAAGGCCATAACGTTCAGCCACGCGCACGGCTGTACTAGTAGGTGCGGACATACCGATTAGCCAAGGTATCTGGCTTCGAATAGATTTTTGAACCAGCTCAATAGAGAGACGAGAAGTCATGAGTACACAGCTAACTTCTGTTTTTTGGCGCAGCTGCCAGCCAATCAACTTATCAAGCGCATTATGACGACCAACATCTTCGAACAAGTATAATTGTTGATTGTAAATCGTCGCTGCGGCATGGACTGCGCCTGTTAATTGATGTGTATGCTGTGCGGCATCTACTTGCTGACGCAGTGCCAGTAGATAGTTTAGACTAGGTATAGCGGTATCAATATTATTCCCGATAGTATGTTGGTTATGCTCATTCCGTAAATGATTTTGCGAGTAATCACTCAAATCAGGTAACGCTTGTGTCAATCCAGTGATACCGCACATACCACAGCCTGTACGTCCTGCTAGCTGACGCTTTTGTGATTGGATACGTTGATGGCAGCGTTGGCTTAATACCAGCTCAACGACATATATATCGTAATCTTGAAATTGTTCTAAGCTTTGCTCAATTGATACTGAGTCAAGGCTTTCATCATTCGAACCTTGAGTAAACTGCTGATAGCTAGCTAGATCTGCAAGATGAGTTACTTCCCAGTCAAGTAGCTCGTGACTGTATTGAATTAATCCTTCGCTAAATAAGAACCCAACAGCCAAATACTCTAATTGATGAGGACTGGCCATTAGCACAGCATAATGAATCCCATTAATAATGATAGAGACCGCAGCTTCTATAGCTAAGCTAGTGGTCTGCGACTCGATTTGAAGGTGAGAGTCATGATTAAAGTCACTACTAATTGATGAGTAATGATGCTTTTGTGCTAAATGGTTACGAGCAAGGAGTGTCTCTGACAGCGTATTACTTTGAGATAATTCAGATGTAATTACCTCAGAGTTAGTTGAACTGTCTATCGCAGTAGGTTCAGTAAATATCCCACTTTGCTTAGCATTATCTTTAGTTATCACGACTTATCATGGCCTACATTATCTAAATTATTAGCGTATTTATTTTTATTTAGAGCATTAGTCTCTTGAAGCATTACTTTGGTTGGCGCTAAATAGCAACATTTATGCAGGAGTAGCCATCGGTGTGGTGGCCTCTACGCGCTCTAAAACGACAGTGGTCGATTTGTAAGCTGGGATATGAGAATCTGGCGCATGTGTCTCTAAATCAAAGAGGTCATTGCATTCAGGGTAATAAGCAGCAACAGCGTTAGAGGCAATATCCATTTCGCTCAATACCAATGGGCCTAATACACGCGGTTGCTCTAGGCTATCTTTAGCACGCTGGCGAGTAACCATAACACGGTTACCTGCTTGCCAGCCTAAACGGCTTATTTCATCTGGATGCATGAATAACACATCACGGCGATTCGTTTGACGATAGCGGTCTTTAAATCCAAAAATCATAGTGTTGAATTGGTCATGGCTACGGACACTAGTTAATTGCCAAACCTTTTGTGCTGTATCTGCAATATCATCGATATCGTTTGCAGCTGCCATTTGTGCAGCGACAAAAGTAATCGGATATTGTGGTACTTCAAACTGGGCTTTGCCGCTCTCGGTATTCCATACACGATGGCGCGCCGTATGATACAAATGAAAACCACGCTCAGAGGTGCGAATACGTTGATTGAAATCTTCAAATCCATTAATCGCTTGGGCAATATAGTCTCGAATAATATCGAAATCCTCACTCATTGCAAGCCAAGGAATAGATGAGTCAGTGCCGAGCACATGAGTCGCCATATCTGCCACTATTTGCGCTTCAGATTTTAAAGTATCAATAACAGGTTTGAGTTTGCCTTGAGTGGGTACGATCTGACACATAGAGTCTTCGATAGTGGCAAATTGCTCCCCCTTTGTGGTGACAATACGTTCGGTACGACCTAGGCAGGGCAGGATCAAATTATTAGCACCGGGGTATAGCATCGTCTCATTAAGCTTGGTACCGACAAATATATTAAGCTGAGTAGTCGTTAAAGCTTGTTCAATAGCGCTCGTATCAGGGGCAGCCACTGCGTAGTTACCACCCATGCCCATAAAGACTTTTAATTTACCCTCTATCAGTGCCTTGGCACCTGTGACGACATCGTAGCCATGCTCTTGCGGCATAGGATGCTCAAACACACGCTCTAAACTGTCTAGTAAGCTTTTGCTAGGACGCTCATGGATACCCATGGTACGATCGCCCTGTACATTGGAGTGACCGCGAACTGGCGACGCACCTGCACCATCAATACCAATCATACCCATCAATAGCAATAAGTTAGTAATCATCGCGACATTGTCATCACCCTGCACGTGCTGAGTAATGCCCATGCCCCAAGTACAAATCGTTGCTGGACTATTAGCCACCAATTCAGCAAGATTGATAATATCTGTTTGAGAAATACCGCAGCCAAGCGTGATGTCTGCCCATGATTGTTCTGCTAGCCACTGTTTGAGAGGAGCAAAACCTGAGGTATGAGTGGTAATAAAGTCATGATTGATTTTATCGTTCTCGATCAGCCATTTGGCAATACCTGTTAATAGCGCGGCATCACCGCCGATTTGAATTTGAATAACATCATCGACCATATCAGCACTTTGACCGGCTGCCATATGCGTTGGTTTTTGAGGATTTCTAAATTTACTCAGACCTTGCTCACGCATCGGATTGATTGAGATGATTCGGCAGCCTTGTTCGTGTGCATGGGCTAGCATCTCTAGCATGCGTGGATGGTTCGTCGCTGGGTTTTGCCCAAACATTAATATCAGCTTTGCCTGCTCGAAATCTTCTAGCATAACTGTTGCTTTACCGATACCTAGCTGTCTGCTTAGCATTACTGAGGTTGGCTCGTGACACATATTTGAGCAATCGGGCAAATTATTGGTACCAAAGCAGCGTACAAATAACTGAAATAAGAAAGCAGGCTCATTGGTCACACGGCCTGATGTATAAAATAGCGCCTCATCAGGTGAATCAAGCTGTCCTAACTGCTCAGCGATCAGGCCGTAAGCGGCTTCCCAAGGAATAGGAACATAGCGATCTTGCGCCGCATCGTAGTACATCGGCTCTGATAGACGACCACTATGCTCAAGCTCATAACCAGACCATCCTTGTAGCTCAGTAACGGTATGTCTCGCAAAAAACTCGGCATCTGCTTTATGAGTCATGGTCTCACTAGCAATAACTTTAATGCCGTTTTCACAGACATCAATGGCTTTATGTGACTTATGATCAGGCCATGCACAGCCTGGGCAGTCAAATCCGCCTTGGGGCTGATTGCTTTTAAATACGCTGATACCGCCACGCAAAAATGTCTTATAGTCCATTAGCTTTTGAGTAGAGGAGATCAGCGCAGGCCAACCAGCAGCAGGGTGGGAATAAATAGGGATTTTGCGCATGACAGACCTCATATGGTAAGTGACAACAGCGAAACTTTGATAGACGACAACTATATAGTGGTCAGTGAAAAGTTCATATGACCATTAACTATAGATAACAAAAAACCTCCAAGAAAAATCAATTCTCTTGAAGGTCTTTGAAGTTGTCAGAAATGGTTATATCCGACAGGTACAAATTTATGATTCGTAAATTATTGGCAGTATTAGCTCAAAACTTAGCTTAAAATCAGGCTGTCATCTTCAACTTTTTCGCCACGTGTTTGCTCAAACATATCGAGTAGATCATGTACGGTCATGTCTTTGCGAATGTCACCAGAGACATCTAAGACCACTTGCCCTTGGTGTAGCATGACGGTACGTGTGCCGTGTGCCAAGGCTTGCTGCATAGAGTGAGTAACCATCATAGTGGTTAGCTTATTGTCCGTGACAATCTTATCCGTCAATTCTAAGACAAACGCTGCAGTCTTAGGATCGAGCGCTGCAGTATGCTCATCAAGTAGCAAAATTTTAGAGGGCTGCAATGACGCCATTAGCAAACTTACTGCCTGACGTTGGCCGCCAGAGAGTAGACCCATACGATCGGTTAGACGATTTTCTAAACCTAATTTTAAAACGGATAGTTTTTCTCGGAACAAATCGCGGTTATTTTGGTTTAAAGCAACTTTCAAACCACGCTTGCCGCCACGCTTGTAGGCTAGTGCCATGTTTTCTTCGATGGTGAGCGCTTCACAAGTACCTGCCATCGGATCCTGAAATACGCGAGCAACCCAATGCGCGCGTTGATGGGCGGATTTCTTAGTCACATCAATGCCGTTTAGCAAGATTGAGCCACTATCGCCGCGTGTCGTACCACTTATTGCGTTCAAAAAAGTAGATTTACCTGCACCATTGGTACCAATGACAGTGACAAATTCACCATCAGCAATGTTTAAACTGATACCGCGTAGGGCAGGGTTTTCGATAGGCGTGCCTGGGTTAAAGGTCAACCGTAAATCGGTGGCTTGCATCATAATCGTTATTCCTTATCATATCTTCAAGCGTCGCAAGTATTATGACTACCTGCTTTGAATGTCATTAGGCGCGAACCTTGCGTGATAAAAACTTGGTTTTCGCTTTTGGCAATACCAAGGCTAGTACCACGAGCAATGCGGTAATCAAGTTCAAATCCTGTGGACCAAAGCCGATACTACGTAGCGTATCGCTTGATAGGGCGACCTGAATAAACAGCTTGTACAATACCGCGCCGACGACAACAGCAAAGGTAATCAGCCAAATACGCTTGGCAGGAATGATGGTCTCACCGATGATGACTGCTGCTAGACCAATGACGATCGTGCCGATACCAATCGATATATCTGCGCCGCCCTGAGTCTGGACAAACAGTGCTCCCGCTAAGGCAATCAAACCGTTAGAAATCGCCATGCCAATGATGGTCATCCATGAGGTATTGATGCCTTGCGCCTGTGCCATTCTTAGGTTTGAGCCAGTCGCACGCATTGACAGACCTGTTTCGGTGCTATAAAACCAATTCAAAAATAGCATAGCAGCTATGACAACCACACCAATGATCAGACAGCGCATCCAATAGCCATTACCATCAGTGACTAACGTACTAAATACTGTGGTTTCGCCAAGCAAAGGTAAGTTTGGGGCACCCATAATACGTAGGTTGACCGAATATAAGGCAACCATCACCAAGATACTGGCAAGCAGCTGCAAAATGCCAAGTTTGACATGCAACCATGCAGTAACGATACCAGCAACTGAACCTGCTAGCATGCCAAACGCACAGGCCAACCATGGGTTGATACCAGCGATGATAGAAATACCAGCGACGGCGCCACCTAACGGAAAACTACCATCAGCGGTCAAATCAGGGAAGTCGAGCGTACGAAATGAGATAAGCACACCGAGTGCTACTAGGCCATAAATCAGACCACTTTCAAGCGCACCAAAAAAAGCAATTAAAGACATAAGAGATCAGTAAGTCATAACCAAGTGTCTAGCGTATGGTACCAAGATAAGTAAATGGCAATTGCCAAAATCATCTACCTGCTAAACAGCTAAGCGGTGAATTTAACAGATTAAGCAATCTGCGGTTAGGGTAAACCAAAACATATCACGATTAACAACGATCATAAGCTACCTTGGTTTGAAGCGATGGTTAAAGGCACTGTAATGTAATCAATCAACATATCATTTACTTAACAAGTATCAGATAAATGGCCAGACAAATACAGTACTATTAAACGCACTTCCAAAAAAAAGACTCTGTTTAGACAAGAAGCCCAGCCTACTGACTCATAGCTGGGTTTCTTGTTTAATCATTAGCCGTATATTTAAGGTATACAACACAGTATTAAGTAGTGTCGCTATCTTATTTATACCTGCTATTTTAAGCCAAATATACAGGTGCGTTATTCTACCACTTCTTTAGCTTTATCGATAACCGCTTGTGGCAACGTGATGCCTTCTTCTTTAGCATGTTTTGGACTGACGTATAGATCAAGCGCTTGTGGAGTATAAACAGGGATAGCGCCTGCTTTTTCACCGTTTAAGATACGTACGACAATTTTACCAGTTTCACGGCCAAGCTCATAGTAGTTCACGCCTAGAGCAGCAACGGCACCGCGCTCAACTGAGCTAGTGTCTGAGGCAATTAGAGGAATCTTACTTTGTTTAGCAATTTGATAAAGTGATTCGTACGCGGATACGACGTTGTTGTCAGTTGAAGTGTAGATCATATCGACCTTACCTTCGAGACTACGAGCTGCCATAGCAATGTCGTTACTACGTTGTGCAGGTGCTTCTAATACATTGATACCTAGCGGCGTTAGCTTCTCTTTTAGATTCTTTAAGATAATCGTTGAGTTGACTTCACCTGGGCTATAGACATAACCGACGTTCTTTAATGATGGAATGATTTGGCGCATCAAATCAATCTGTGGCTCATATGGTAGGGCATCTGATGCACCTGTGACGTTAGTGCCAGATCCATCTAGCTTAGGTACCAGTTTGGCTGCTACTGGGTCAGTAACTGCTGAGAATACCAATGGAATGCTGCTAGTAGAAGCGGCAACAGACTGTGCAGACGGTGTTGCAATAGCGACGATCACGTCTGGTGCATCAGCGACAAATTGCTTGGCAATCTGACCAGCAGTAGCAGTGTTTCCCTGTGCGCTTTGGAAGTTAACGGTTAGGTTGTCACCGTCCTTGAAGCCTGCTTCGTTTAACTCATCGATGACGCCTTTACGTACATCATCAAGCGCTGGATGTTCGACGATAGCGGTAATAGCAACGGTCTTCATAGCTGTCGCTGCATCACCAGTCGCGGCAGCATCAGTAGAGCCATCATCTTGCGCTGACTGGTTACAACCAGTCAAGATAGCCGTACATACACCGCCTAACAATAGAGCCTTACCGAAATTAAAACGACCAAAACGATTTTGAGACAACATAGGTCTTACTCCTAAAATAATAGTGTGTCCATACACTATATAAATAATTAACGTACTAATAGATAGCTTACTACTTTTTATTTGGTTTCGGCATCAATATCAACATTGATAGCGTTTTTTAGTAACTCTGCTGGCAAGCTAACACCTTGTGTTTTGGCGTGCTTAGGACTGACATATAAGGTCAGATCATTCATGACTTCAGGTTTGATGGTATTGACCGCTTCGCCATTTAATACGCGATATACCATCTTGCCAGTGGTACGACCAAAGTCATAATCATTAACACCAAGAGCTGCAGTTGCACCGCGTTTTACACTGAATTCATCAGACGCGATAATCGGTAACTTTAGCTCATTCGCTGCTTGGGTCATGGCCTCAAAGGCAGAAGCGACATTGTTATCAAATGAGGTATAGATGATGTCTGCGCGTCCTTGCAAACTGCGTGTTGCCATACCGATATCCGTTGGGCGATTAGCAGGGATGTCTAATAATGATAGACCGCGTGCTGGCAAGGCTTGTTTTAGGTTTTCACGCAATGACACTGAGTTTGCTTCACCTGGGCTATAGACATAACCGATGGTCTTCAAGTCAGGTTTGATTTGCTGTAGTAAATCCAACTGCGGCTCTAGTGGCAGCTGACTTGATAGTCCTGTCAAGTTGCTCTGAAAAGGCTTGCCATCATTTGTGATGAGCTTGGCGCCTAGTGGGTCTGATACAGCGGTGTAGATAATAGGGATGGTGGTGGTCGCTGCTACCACTGACTGAGCAGAAGGCGTCGAGATCGCCACGATAGCATCTGGATTGTCTCCTGCAAATTGCTTGGCAATCTGTCCTGCGGTCGCTGTATTGCCTTGCGCACTTTGAAAATTAACTGTTAGGTTTTGGCCTTCGACATAACCATTATCAGCCAACTCGTCAATAATGCCGCGGCGCATGTCATCTAATGAAGGGTGCTCAACGATTTGAGTAATGGCAAGAGATTTGGCAGGTTTATCTGTGGCTGTGCTATTTTCAGCAGTCGCAGCGCTGTCGGTAGAGGAGTTTGAGCAGCCGATTAGTCCAAGTGTACTAATGGCACTAAGAGTAACGCCATATAGGCTTAAGCGTAAAGTAGAAGCGATAGTCATTATTAGGTTAACTCATAGGTTATATCAATCATAAGAACCAAGCAGATATTGTCAGACTGATTGAACTAACTAACGTAGTAGTCATTTACTTACTTGTCTGGTTCACATTGGTATTTACGATGATACTGGAGAATGCAGATTAGCCAAGTCAATGCTATGTTGATGCCAAGATAGCGGGCTAACCATTAAATACAGTAATCGTTCCATCGATTATTATGTTCATATTATGACAGTAATGTAAGTTATCGCAATAAAAAATTAAAGCGAGTTCGTCATCGGTGGAAGTGGAAAATACATTGACAAGCTATACACAGGTTTATTTTAAGCAATAATCATAAAACTTATCTTTCAAACCGTTTTTTACGCAAAAGATAACAATCTATTCGAAGAAGCGGTCTATTCAAAAAAGCGATCTATTCAAAAAAGCAATAGTAAGAAAGCTTACATGCTAGGAATCCATCTATCACGTGCATACTTTTGATGTGTGTGCCTGCTATAGCGAAAGACAGTCATAGCAATGGGCACAGTAATGGACATGGTAATAGCAAAGGTAAATCTGCCCGTATCAGTAAAAACTATAAGCATAATGGCAATGCCCACTCAAATAACAATGCTTATCGCAATGCTAACCCGAACGCCTCATTTAAGCGTGATCTTGATAGATACGGTTATAGCGTAGTCGGCAAGATTGATAGAAAGGATTATGACTGTTCTATCGTTTTAGACCATTATGACAACTATAACAACCGTTATGTCCGCATTCGTACGCCAGAAAATAACATTGTGACGGTGATTAATGATACGTTGCAGATTATCGATATTTTGAGTATATAAGTATTTTGAGCAGATAAGTACCAGGCTTGGTTTTTAGCCACTTGCTAAATCAACCATAAAAAAAGATGCCGCTTAGGGCATCTTTTTTTTATTTTTAAATCCTAAAAATAACCGTTATGCCAGTACGTCACCAACAACACAAGCATCTGGCAAGGTAACGACAGTTAAGCCGGTCTTTGGCTCGCCAGTTGACAATACCATGCCTTCTGATACGCCAAATTTCATCTTGCGCGGAGCAAGGTTGGTCACGCAAATGACTTTCTTATTAATTAATTGCTCAGGTTCATAGAACTTACGAATTCCACTAAATACATTGCGTGGCTTGTCTTCACCAACGTCTAGCGTGAACTGTAGTAACTTATCAGCACCTTCTACATGGTTACACTCTAAAACGTGTGCGACTTTCATCTCAACTTTGGCAAAATCTTCGATACCAATATAGTCAGTTTGCTCAGCATCCGCATTTATTGCAGGTGCTTTTTCGTTTGCGGCAGACTTACTATTGTCAGTCGCGGCAGGAGCGTCTGCTTGAGTTAAGGATGCTTTAGAACCTTCTACCATTGCTTCAATATCTTTTTCTTCGATACGTTGCATCAATGGTTTAAACTTATTGATTTTATGGCCTAGTAACCACTCATTACGACTGGCAAAATTTAAATCATCAAGGTTCAAAAACTCTTTCGCATTATTAGTCAACTCAGGCAATACTGGTGCGAGATAAACCATTAATTGACGGAAGATATTAATAGCAACTGAACAGACGTCTTGAACCTCTTGTTCAGTACCCTCTAACTTCGCTAATGACCATGGCTTCTTGGCATCGATATATTCGTTGGCTTTGTCCGCACATTGCATAATCAAACGCATAGCACGTGAGAATTCACGATTCTCATAAGCAGCAGCAATCTCATCACCCGTTTTGGTGATGTCTTCTAATAGCTCTGATTCAACGCAAACTTCTGACAGCATACCGTCGTACTTCTTAACCAAGAATCCTGCACTACGACTGGCGATATTGACGACTTTACCAACCAAGTCAGAGTTTACCTTTTGCATAAAGTCATTTAGATCAAAATTAATATCTTCAACTTTGTCAGACAGTTTACTGGCGAAATAATAACGCAGGTATTCTGGATGTAAATGCTGTGCGTAAGTTTTAGCATTAATAAAGGTGCCGCGAGACTTACTCATTTTTTCGCCGTTGACCATCAAGAAACCATGGGCAAAGACTCCAGTTGGCGTGCGTAACTCACTACCAGCTAGCATGGCTGGCCAAAACAAGGCATGGAAGTAAACGATGTCTTTACCGATAAAGTGATAAACCTCGGTTTTGTGCTCGTTTTCTTGTGCCCAGTAGCGGTCAAAATCAAGTGCTTGATCTGTCCCTGCGCGCTTATCACACAGGTTTTTAAAGCTTGCCATGTAGCCCACTGGCGCATCTAGCCATACGTAAAAGTATTTGTCTGGCTCATCGCTTGGGGTATCTGGGATTTGGAAACCGAAGTAGGGTGCATCACGCGAGATATCCCAGCTGGCTAGTCCAGAATCAAACCATTCTTGCAGTTTATTAGCCACTGACGTTTGCAAACGGTTATCACTGCGCGTCCAATCTTTTAAGAACTGCTCAAACTCTGGCAGATCAAAGAAATAGTGCTTGGAGGTTTTGAGTACGGGTGTTGCGCCTGAAATAGTTGAGCGCGGATTTTTTAACTCTACGGCATTATACGTTGTACTACAAACCTCACAGTTATCGCCATATTGATCTGCGGCACCACACTCTGGACACTCTCCTTTGACAAAACGATCGGCTAAGAACAATTGCTTTTCAGGATCAAATAGCTGCTCGACATCTTTTGTGCTGATATAACCAGCACTATTGAGACGACGATAGATCAGTTCAGAGAAGTGCTTATTTTCTTCTGAATGGGTGGTGTGATAATTATCATAATCAATGAGGAATTTTGAAAAGTCTGCTTCGTGTGAGGCTTTGACTGCTGCAATTTGTTCTTCTGGAGTTACGCTATTGGCCTCTGCTTTGAGCATAATACCAGTGCCATGAGCATCGTCTGCGCAGACATAAGTGACTTTATGGCTTTGTGCTTTCATCGCACGTACCCAAATGTCAGTTTGAATATGCTCTAAAAGATGCCCCAAATGGATGTCACCATTGGCGTAGGGCAGCGCACTGGTTACTAGAATCTCACGCACAAAATCACCTATATTTTTATATAAACGGGTTAGTTATCGAACATCTCAAGCGGTTCATCGCTCATCGATGCGACATCGTTAATGCTAAAAACTTCTAAAAATAATAAAAATTCAAAAAGTGTGCCTATGATACCGTAAATCAAATAAATTTGTGATATTCCTTAGTAATTACTTCTCACTTGGTAGGCATTTATTAACCATAAACAATAGCCTTGCATCGTATTTGATAGTTATAGAATGATTATCAATCGACCATGAAAAAACCCACCAAGCAGTATGCCAAGTGGGTTTTTATTTATGCGTCAGTCACTTTTTTATAATCACTTTGCTATTGATAGCAGTGACTGATAAAAAATCAGCTTATCTTAGAATGAACCAAACATCGTACCTAAGATAATAACAGCAACCACAGCGATCAGTGGAATGACCATTGTAACCATCGCCAAGTTTAGGTAAGACTGCTTATGAGTTAGACCGCAAATCGCTAGTAAGGTGATAACAGCGCCACTGTGTGGAAGCGTATCGAGACCACCTGCCGCCATAACGGCTACGCGGTGCATGAGTTCAGGGTCGATTCCAGCATTGACCGCCATTCTTAGATAGTCTTCACCCAATGTCGATAGGGCTATACTCAAACCACCAGAAGATGAGCCTGTGATACCAGCCAGCGTGGTCATAGCGACCGCTTCTGAAATCAAAGGGTTGTCAGGGTTTAGGTTGAGGATACTATCACGAATGAGTAAAAAACCTGCCAATGAAGCAATCACTGCCCCGTAACCAACTTCTGATGCCGTATTGAAGATCGGCAACATAGAATCGTAAGTACCACGGTTGATGGTTTTTTGTAGGTTATTCCAGTGTCCAATGCGGAGCAAAATCAACACCACACAAGCCACGACCAACGAGATAATAATTGACCATAACCCAAGCGATCCTGCGATATTCAAGTCTGGAAACTGAGTTTGTAGACTACTAAAATCTATCGACGGGAAAACCACATAAGTCAATAGGGCGTTTAAACCGATGACAATCACCAACGGAATCATCGCAACGGCAAATGAAGCTTGGTTGGTACTTAGTACCTCTGCTTCGTTTGCAGTGGAGCCAAGGCCGCCTGCATCCTCTTCATCATGCAGACCATAACCTTCACCTGCTGCATTGGCTTTTCTGACACGTGATTGTAACCACATCCAACCGCAGACAAACATGATCGTACCACCGATGATACCCAAAATAGGCGCGGCAAATACGTTAGTGTTGTAGTAAGGAATTGGAATGGCATTCTGAATAGCCGGCGTGCCTGGCAATGCAGTCATCGTAAACGTAAAAGACCCTAGAGCAATTGCAGCTGGTATCAAACGCTTTGGAATGTCTGCGGCTTTAAATAGGTCTTTGGCGATTGGATAGATAGCAAAAGCCACAACAAACAATGATACGCCGCCATAGGTCAAGATGGCACAGACCAAGATCACGGCAAGAATGGCTTTACTAGCACCAAGCTTTTCGACCACTGTATTGGCAATGGCGGTTGCTGCGCCAGAGTCTGCCATTAGGCGTCCAAATAGTGCGCCGAGCAAGAATATCGGGAAAAACTTGAGTAAAAATCCACTTAATGCGCCCATAAAGACATCGGTATAAGCGGGAATGGTGCTTAAAAAGTCACCTGACAGTAAGACTGCTAATGTCGCCATAATCGGTGCTAGGATCAGCACAGAATAACCGCGATAAGCAAAGAACATCAGTAATAACAGGGTAATGACAATAGCAAGTGTACTAAACATGACAGCCCTCCTTGGCAAAAAAATAAGGCAGCGAGTATGCCGTGCTTGTCGATATAGGTCAATAAAATTAATCAAAATAAGCCTATTTCGTCTGTTTTATCAAACATAAATCTAGATTACCATCTGATAAACCATCAATATTCTGTCGATTTATACGGCGCACGGCACTGTCTCGCATGCTTTTGATGTTATTTTCTAGTCGCTACGAAAATAATATGTTAAGTTAGCACAACTATTTTATACATGATATAGCGAGATAAAATGTATTGTTATGGATAATGACGTGAAATATAAAAATTAGTATTTATGAGATGTAGTGAACAATAATCACTCTCAATCATGTTATTTGTTAAAGCTTTAATGATAATTCATAAAACCAAACATTAAATTTACAAGGAATGTGAATATGTTTAGTGCCATCACTAATATGAGCGTGCAGTTAGTCAATCGCTACCTACCATCCCCATTTGTATTTTCGATTGTTTTGACCCTCATCGCATTTGCTGTTGGCTTAGCAATCACTGGCCAAGATATGATTGCCATGGCAGGGCATTGGGGCAACGGACTGTGGTCACTCCATAGCTTTGCCATGCAAATGGCGTTGGTATTAGTGACAGGCTATGCGTTTGCTAGCGCACCGTTCATTCAGCGTTTATTGGATAATCTTGCCAGCAGAGTCCACTCTCCTACGACCGCTATTGTCGTATCGACCTTGGTTGGGCTGGTTGGTTCATGGGTAAACTGGGGTTTTGGTCTTATCATTGGGGCAATCTTTGCTAAGTCTTTGGCAAAAAAAGTGGCCAACGTTGATTATCCTCTGCTGGTTGCTGCGGCGTATTCGGGATTTGTGATTTGGCACGGTGGCTTTTCAGGTTCGATACCGCTGACACTTAGCTCAGGCGGCGAGACACTGCTAACGTTATCGGGCAATACCATGACGGAAGCAGTTCCTTTGTCACAGACCGTATTTGCAGGTTATAACTTGCTGCTGGTGGGTTTGCTGATCGTGATTTTGCCACTCGTGAATCGCTTTATGCATCCAAAAAATCCTACGGTTATAGATCCCAAACTTATCAAAGAAGAGATCTACGTTGCGCCCCAAAGAGATACGCCTGCACAAAAGCTAGATGATAGTCGTATTATCGCTGTCATCTTATTGGCCTTAGCATTGATGTACTATATCAGCGAGTTTGGTAGTAACGGTTTTAACCTAGGGCTAAACATCGTCATTGGGCTATTCTTATTCATAGGTTTGCTATCCCATGGCACGCTAGAGCGTTATTATCGTGCCGTGCATTCAGGGGTAGGTGGCATCACAGGCATTGTGTTATTGTTCCCGTTCTATGGCGGTATCATGGGTATTATGACGGGTGCAAATGCGGATGGTATCTCTATCAGTACGCAGGTGACAGAGTTCTTTGTCAATTCTGCCTCTGCAGATAGCTTTCCGATCTTTGCATTTTTAAGTGCAGGTTTGGTCAATGTATTTGTACCATCAGGCGGTGGACAGTTTGCGGTACAAGGCCCTGTTATGATTCCTGCTGGCATTGAGCTTGGCGTAAATCCAGCCGTTACGGCAATGGCGGTTGCATGGGGCGATGCATGGACCAATATGATTCAGCCATTTTGGGCCTTGCCATTATTGGGTATTGCAGGTTTGGATGCGCGGGCTATTATGGGTTATTGCCTAATCGTACTGGCGGTATCTGGAGCCATTATCATGAGCGTGTTTTGGCTATTGGTATAGTCATTCGTCATTACACTATAAAAGTATTGCTGAGTTAACCTTTAAAAGAAAACAAGCGTGGTTCACCCTCACTTTTAATTTTTATAACAATCAACAATCAACAATCAAACGGATAATTGAGACACTTAATTCAGCATTAGTTTATGCACGGATTAAAAAAATATAAATAACAGTCATAGGAGACAAGCATGAGTCAATCAAAAGTATATAACAGTGCCGAAGAAGCGCTAAAAGGTGTCGTCAGTGACGGGCAAACGCTCGCGATCGGAGGCTTTGGTCTATGCGGTATTCCAGAAGCGTTAATCGAAGCGCTGCGTGATAGCAAAGTTAAAGAGCTAACTTGTATCAGTAACAACGCTGGTGTCGATGACTTCGGTCTCGGTCTGTTGCTACAGACACGCCAAATCAAAAAAATGATCTCGTCATATGTGGGCGAAAACAAAGAATTTGAGCGCCAGTATTTGGCAGGCGAGTTAGAAGTTGAACTGACGCCGCAAGGTACCTTGGCTGAAAAATTGCGCTCTGGCGGTGCTGGTATTCCTGCATTCTATACCGCAACAGGTGTAGGTACGTTGGTTGCTGAAGGTAAAGAGACTCGTGATTTTGATGGTCGTACTTACGTGCTCGAGCATTCGTTACGCGCGGATGTTGCCTTAATCAAAGCGCAAAAGGCTGACAAAGCTGGCAATCTAATCTTTAATAAAACCGCTCGTAACTTCAATCCAGACTGTGCGATGGCTGGTAAAATCACGATCGTTGAAGTAGAAGAAATCGTTGAAACGGGTACTTTTGATCCAGATGAAGTGCACCTACCGGGTATTTTTGTGCAACGTATTGTATTGAATGCTAGCCCTGAGAAACGTATCGAAAAAACCACGACCAAAGCCATAGAAGGCGCGTAAATAAAAACGTGGTCGACGCTTAATCGTACGTGAAATCAATAGTTAATTTTAGATTGATGATAGTTTAGACAGCTAATTGATTCGATAACTGGCTATCTAAATGAATAAAAATAGAATATCGTAAAAAATAAGGAAATCAGCATGGCATGGACAAGAGAGCAAATGGCGCAACGCGCTGCAAAAGAGCTACAAGATGGCTACTATGTGAACCTAGGCATCGGCCTCCCAACGTTGGTCGCCAACTACATTCCTGAAGGCGTGGACGTATGGCTACAATCAGAGAATGGTTTACTAGGTATTGGTGAATTCCCTACAGCAGAAAACGTCGATGCGGACTTGATTAATGCGGGCAAGCAAACAGTAACAGCAGAAGCAGGGGCCAGTTATTTTAGTAGTTCAGAGTCTTTTTCAATGATTCGTGGTGGGCATGTCAACTTGGCAATATTGGGTGCAATGGAAGTCTCAGAAAAAGGCGATCTTGCCAACTGGATGATTCCAAAGAAAATGGTCAAAGGCATGGGCGGGGCGATGGATTTGGTCGCAGGCGTACAGCGTGTGATTGTATTGATGGAGCAAGTCAATAAGCATGGCGAACCAAAAATCTTGGCAAATTGTGAACTACCATTGACGGGTAAAGGCGTGGTTGATCGTATCATCACCGAGCTTGCCGTATTAGATGTCACTGACAGTGGTCTAAAGCTGGTTGAATTAGCGGATAATGTGAGCTTTGACGAGCTACAAGAAAAAACGCCTGTAAGTATTATTCAATAAACTTTGTACAGTAAAGTGACTGCTTTAATATTAATATGCTTTATCTCATAGATAAACACGCCACTATGACTATAGTGGCGTATTTGTTCAGTCCAATTTTTATAAAAACTAATAATATTCTAGACCATGATAAGGAATACATATGGCGACCCAATTAGAACAAGATTTGACAGGTAAAGTAGCATTGGTCACAGGCTCTGCCAGTGGTATCGGACGTGATATCGCTGAAACTTATGCAAAAGCAGGCGCAGCGGTTGGTATTGCTGATATCAACCTTGAAGCGGCACAGAAAACCGTCGATGCTATTGAGGCTGCTGGTGGACGCGCTCTGGCGATTGCCATGGATGTGACGTCAGAAGATGCCGTAAATGACGGTGTGCAAAAGCTAGTTGACACCTTTGGCGGTATCGATATTTTAGTCTCCAATGCGGGTATTCAAATCATTGACCCTATTGATAAAATGGCGTTTAGTGATTGGAAAAAAATGCTTAATATCCATTTAGATGGCGCTTTTTTGACTACTAAAGCCGCGATTAAGCACATGTATAAAGGCGATAAGGGCGGCACAGTTATTTATATGGGCTCTGCTCACTCGCATGAGGCTTCATTGTATAAAGCCCCTTATGTGACCGCTAAGCATGGACTATTAGGACTATGCCGAGTATTGGCCAAAGAAGGGGCGGCACATAAGGTACGCTCGCATGTGATTTGCCCAGGATTTGTCAAAACGCCATTGGTCGAAAAACAAATCCCAGAGCAAGCGGCTGAAAAGGGCATCAGTGAAGAGTCGGTGATTAACGATATCATGCTGGTTAATACTGTTGATAAAGAGTTTACGACGGTAGAAGACATCGCTCAATTGGCGCTATTTTTAGCGGCTTTCCCAACCAATGTATTTACTGGACAATCTATCGTGGCCAGTCATGGCTGGTTCATGAATTAATATATGTACAACTTGCATATACCACAACGTCAGACCTACTGGCGTTGTGGTTTTTTTATGCGTCTAATTCAGCTACACTGTCACGATAGAAGGTTTGGCTAATATATACACGAACGTTATCAGTTGCGAAATACGTAATGGACGACTTGAGCGATTGGCCAGACCTACCCACTTGTATAGGCCATAATAGTAGCTATGTTTAACTTTATGAAGAAAAAAACCACAAAAACCGAAACACCTCAGCAGCAGGCAGAGCGTGATAGTGCCGTTGACAAAGTCCTACTTGGATATGAGATAGGTGCCGTCAGTATTGCCACGATGATTACAGGACTTGAGCGTGATGGAGCAGCACTTACGTTAGACTTGCGTTTGCCGAAAGATAGCAACCCTGAAGCTATCCAGCAGGAGCTTGGGCAGTTGCTACATCCGCATGGTATTACCACGATTCATATGAATGTGCGTCTGCCTGCACCAGAAAAGGGTTCAGGTTCAAGCTTACCAAAGCAAATGCCCAAGACAACTAATGCGATGGAATCCCAGCCTTCATCTGGCGCTAATAACAACGCTAATGGCACTAACGCTGAGCCGCCGATTACGAAAGCTGCACCTACGCAAGCCTCACTGGCCGCGCATCCTCGTATCCGTCATATTATTGTTGTGGCATCAGGTAAAGGCGGTGTTGGTAAATCGACAACGACGGTCAATATCGCTTTAGCATTACAGAAGCTTGGCAATCGCGTTGGTGTGCTGGATGCCGATATCTATGGTCCTAGTATGCCAACGATGCTAGGCGTTGCTGATGTAAAGCCGCAACTAGAAAACGAGCAATTCGTGCCAGTTGATGCGCATGGTATGGCAATGCTCTCTATCGGTAGTTTGCTTGATGGAGATAATACACCGGTTGCATGGCGTGGACCAAAAGCCACGGGTGCATTGATGCAGCTATATAATCAAACCAACTGGCCTCAGCTAGACTATTTAGTGATTGATATGCCGCCAGGTACGGGTGATATACAGCTGACATTGGCACAGCGTATCCCAGTCACGGGTGCTGTCATTGTCACGACACCGCAGCATGTTGCCTTGCTCGACGCGCAAAAAGGCGTGGAGATGTTTAATAAGACCAATATTCCAGTCCTTGGTGTAGTAGAAAACATGGCATTACATACTTGTAGTAACTGTAATCATACCGAAGCTATCTTTGGTACGGGTGGCGGTGAATTCATCGCTGAGCAATATCATGTTCCGTTATTGGGTCAGTTACCACTTGCCAGCGGCATTCGTGCGCAAGTTGATAAAGGCGTGCCAAGCGTCTTAGCTGATGATGAGTTTGCGCAATACTATTTAGCCATTGCCCAAAACATCAAAACTAATATCAATAAATTTGCAAAGCCTGTTGATGATAAACGGATTTTCTAGTGTCTAATGATTGAATAGGGTGCTGGTTGCTTAGCCAGTCTAAAACCTATTCTAAAAACCAATGTAGGATAAAACCCCCATCACGCTATAAATTAAGCCATCAATTCCGTATAATCGTCGCTATTAAATATTTGCTAAGGAACAACAATGTCTATTAAGTCTGACCGCTGGATTCGTAAAATGGCCGAAGAGCACGGCATGATTGAACCGTACGAGCCAGGTCAAGTACGCTTTAATGATGCGGGCGAGCGTTTGGTTAGCTACGGCACCTCAAGCTACGGTTATGATGTGCGCTGTGCTCCTGAGTTCAAAGTTTTTACCAACGTGCATTCAGTGGTCGTTGATCCTAAAAACTTCGATGATAAAAGCTTTATCGATATCGTTGGTGACGAGTGTATCATTCCACCTAATTCGTTTGCTTTAGCCCGTACTATGGAATATTTCCGTATTCCACGTGATGTATTGACTATTTGCCTAGGTAAGTCAACTTACGCGCGCTGCGGTATTATTGTTAACGTAACGCCGCTTGAGCCTGAGTGGGAAGGGCATGTGACCCTGGAGTTTAGTAATACGACTAATTTACCAGCCCGTATCTATGCTGGTGAAGGCGTGGCGCAAATGTTGTTTTTCCAAAGCGATGCTGATGATGTCTGTGAGACTAGTTATAAAGATCGTGGTGGTAAATACCAAGGTCAGCGCGGCGTGACACTGCCAAGAACCTAATCAGTAAGCGTCCGTTTAAAAGCTTATCAATTATAGAAAGTTAATAAGCCTTTAAATAGTTAATAAAAAAGCTAGTCATATTAAATATGGCTAGCTTTTTTATTGAGTTAAATAGAACTGTTATAAGGTTCTATTTATTTCAAGACTTTCTACTTTAAAACTTTTAAACCCGCCTTGTTATCACGCTTTGGTTTAGGTGCTTTGGCAGGACTGTTGTTAGACATTGGTGCTGAATCGTCTTCTGGCTGATAGTTATCATATTCTTTTGGATCAAAGAACATCCCTTGCGAATTCTCTTTAGCATAAATGCCCATCACCGCAGTAAGCGGTACCCAGATTTCTTGTGAGACGCCGCCGAAGCGCGCGCTAAAGTGAATATAATCATTTTCCATACTCATGTTGCCCGTAGCACGGCTGGCGATATTTAATACGATACGACCGTCTTGCACATGCTCGGTTGGTATTTGCACATTGTCAGCGGTAGCATCGACCATCAAATATGGTGTCAGAGCGTTGTCTTCTATCCATTGATATAGTGCGCGTACCATATAAGGGCGGGTAGGTGTAATAGAGGTGGTTTCGCTCATCTAATGATTTCCTATACTAATAATTTTTAATAATGAAAAATATCTCGTTCAGCAATTTATCAAATGACAGATGCTAATTAACGTCTATCTTATTTATACTTTATTTTAGGACAGCTTTTGATACTTGTCTAATCAACGCACACTTTTTTGGAAGCTACTGCGCTCAAACACTCTCGTTTGGTATTCAAACAATGGACGGCTGATTGCACGTGGCAGCTCAATACCCATCTCATCTAATCGCCATAATAATGGTGCTAATAACACGTCACACCAACCAAACTCATCAGCCATAAAATAAGGCTTATGAGCGAACAGCGGTGACAGAGTAATTAACGAATCACTGAGCTGTTTTTTGGCAACGGCAGCCTGTGCTTTGTTAAAGCTATCTGGATGGGTTAGTAAACACTTACCTAGTACTAGCCAATCACGCTGAATGCGCCAAGCCAATTGGCGAAACTGTGCACGCTCTTGCGGTGTCTCAGGGAGCAATTTGTTTGTATGATAACGCTCTTCAAGATACTCAAAAATCACGTTAATCTCATAAAGCGCAATCTCACGCTGCTGCAATACAGGCAAGGTATGATAAGGGTTTAACTCAGTCAAATCTTCAGGGCGCTCAGAATGCAGACGAGACAAATAGTAAGCGAGCTTTTTTTCTTCAAGTAATAGGCGTACCACATGACTGTCGTAGCCGTCATCAGCATACAAAATTAGCTGACTACTTGGAATGTCATTCGCATCAATCATGAAAGCCTAATGTTAATAGTGAAGGTTGTCATCGTAAACAAACTCGCAACGTTTATCAAGGTAGTGTAAGTAAACATTAGCACTGAGCGAATTATTTTCCCGCTTATTTAGTATTTACACTTTATATTAAGGCACAAAAAAGCACTACCGAAGTAGTGCCTTTTTTAATTCTAAGAACGGTCTGCTAACTATGACTTATTTGACATCTTTCCAGAATTCTTTATTCAATAAGTAAACTGGGATGAGCAGTACCAATAAGAATAGAATCACAAAGAAACCAATGACTTGACGGTCATGGCGAGCAGGTTCGCCCATCCACGCCATAAAGTTAACCAAGTCACCAACTTCAGATTCAAACTCTTCTTGGCTCAACTTTTCTTGCATGTTATGCAATACGTGAGGCATCGCTGCATTGGCCAGTACTAAGTTGTTCGCACCCCAAGGACGGCTTGGATCTTCATAGAATGATAGTAGGTAAGTATATACCCAGTCATCGCCACGTAGACGTGTCTCAAGTGATAGATCAGGAGGAGCGGCGCCAAACCAAGACGCTTGAATCTCAGGATCGATCTCAGCAGTAATGTGGTCACCGATTTGATCAGTGGTAACCATCAAATACTTTTCAACCAGCTCAGGCGGTATCTCTAAATCTTTGGCAATGCGTGAGTGACGAACATACTTGGCTGAGTGACACCCAGCACAGTAGTTCATAAAGATTTTTGCACCGTTTTGTAGCGAGCCCTTATTGGTAAAATCAATAGGAGCAGTACTACAAGCCAAATGCTCTTCCACGCCTTCAGCGTTAGTAAATGTGCCACATCCGTGACCACCAGCTGCCATTGCTGTACCAGCAGTCAACGTCAATGCCGCGCCTAAGCCTAGACCAGCTAGGGATTTAATTAGCGTGCTCATTAGTGACCTCCGGTAACGCGTTCTGGTGGCTGTTTACACTTCTCAATGGCAGTGTAGAACGGCATCAGTAAGAAGAACAAGAAATATAGAATCGTGAATACACGAGCCATGATAGTTGCCGTTGGTGTCGCAGGCGTAGCGCCCAAGTAGCCCAATACAACAAAGCTAATAGCAAATATAGTAAGTGCGATTTTAGACAAGATACCTTTGTAACGCATAGAGCGTACAGGCGATCTATCAAGCCATGGAATCAAGAACAATACAGCAATTGCAGCACCCATTGCGATCACACCACCAAGCTTATCAGGAACAGCACGCAAGATAGCGTAGAAAGGCGTGTAATACCATACTGGTGCAATATGCGCTGGTGTTTTCAGTGAGTTCGCTGTCTCAAAGTTTGGTGGCTCAAGGAAGAAACCGCCGCCTTCTGGGAAGAAGAATACCACTGCAAAGAAGCAGATAAAGAATACGACGATACCAACCATGTCATGCACAGTGTAGTACGGATGGAATTCGATACCGTCTAATGGGATACCGTTTTTATCTTTTAGCTTTTTGATGTCGATGCCATCAGGGTTGTTCGAACCCACATGGTGCAACGCCACAATATGCATAAATACTAGGCCCACGAGTACTAATGGAATAGCAACAACGTGTAGAGCAAAGAAACGGTTTAGGGTAATACCAGAGATGATATAGTCACCACGTACCCATTCAGCAAGGCCATCACCAATAACAGGTAGTGCCGCAGGTAAGTTCAAGATAACCTGAGCACCCCAGAATGACATGTTGCCCCAAGGTAGTAGGTAACCGAAGAAACCTTCTGCCATAAGTGCTAGGTAGATACCCATACCGATGAGCCAGATAAGCTCACGAGGTTTTTGGTATGAACCGTATAGTAAGGCTCTAAACATATGCAGATATACAACGACGAAAAACGCAGATGCGCCAGTTGAGTGCATATAGCGAATGAGCCAACCACCTTTTACGTCACGCATGATGTATTCAACAGACGCGAATGCCCCTTCGGCACTTGGGTTGTACATCATCGTAAGCCATATACCAGTCACCAATTGGTTGACCAGTACAATCATTGATAGCACGCCAAAGAAGTACCAGAAGTTAAAGTTCTTTGGTGCGTAGTACTTTGACATATGGTATTCATAGGTTTCGGTCGCTGGAAAACGCGCGTCCACCCAATGCATTAACTTTTTACCCATACTCATATTAAGCCTCCCCAACCGTCAAGATGGTACCATCCATACCATATTCTGGAACGGGTAAATTAAGTGGTGCAGGGACGCCGCTATATACACGACCTGCTAAGTCATATTTTGACCCGTGACACGGACAGAAAAATCCGCCGTACCAATCATTACCACCTAAATCCACCGCGCCCACATCAGGACGGTAGTTTGGTGCACAGCCCAAATGTGTGCAAACGCCTTCGACAACCAATACGGTTGGATCCAAAGAGCGAGTAGGGTTTTTGCAATATTCAGGTTGTAGAGACGCATCAGACGCAGGATCAGATAATAGAGGTTTGACTGACTCTAGTCCTGCAACCATGTCTTCGGTGCGCTTAACCACATAAATAGGTTTACCACGGTATTTGACAACGATCATTTGTCCATCTTCGATAGAACCAATATCTTGGGTCACTGCAGCCCCTGCAGCCTCAGCTTTAGCGCTTGGGTACCAAGAACGGACAAAAGGTGTCGCCACGGCAGCTACCCCAGCTGCACCAATCGCGGCAGTTGAGGCAATAAGAACTCTACGGCGTTGTACATTAACGCCTTCGGCTTGGCTCATTAATACTTCCTCCAGGTGAATGAAATGGGATTATCCCACACTGGGTTTGTGGCTTAGAAAATATACAATATCAAGCCACTTTAGCTGTGCCTAATTTTGCTAATTGTTGCTATTCTAAGCTATTTCGGTGATAAAATAAATTATTGCGTTAAAAATAAAGCAACCTCAATAGGACATATTAGAAGGTTGAATGTGATAATTAAACCAAAACAGTTGGATTATCAACGTTTAACGCTAACTTTGCTTTAACAAGGATTATAATGTGATGACCTTATAAATAATAAGGATTTTCAGCAATAGCGAATGATACTTGAAATTAAGGTAATGTTCACTAACTTTCACTATCTAACTACTTTGTAAGTTGCTGTAAAACAAATATCACCACTCTATGTCATAAAGTGGTGATGTCTTTTTAATGGTTAATAATGTTTTGTCAGACTATCTATCAGAAACTCGTTTATCGAAATATGTAAAGCAAAGTACATATGTGACATCTAAATAAACTCAGCTAGAGAGTTTGAGTCCTAGCCTTCAAGCTCACTCCAACGTTCAAGCTTGTGCATCATTTCATCTTCGATGATTAAGAGACGCTCACTAGCAGCTGTCGCCGCATCAAAGTCGGTATTGAACCAAGAGCCATCGGCCAGCTTTTCTTGCAGTTGAGCCTGTTCAGCTTCGAGTGCAGCAATTTCTTTTGGCAAGTTATCCAGTTCGCGTTGATCATTATAATTTAGCTTTTTAACTGCCTTATTCGGTTTCGCGGCTGTGCCAGACTTGTTTGTCGCTTTATTGCTTGCTGCATTGTTGGCAGGTGCTTTGGCAGCACGGGATGCTTCTTCACGGTTTTTTTGTACCAGATACTCTTGATAACCACCTACGTACTCACTGACTACTCCTTTGCCATTTTCATCTTCGCCAAACACCCACGTAGAGGTGACGACATTGTCCATGAATGAGCGATCATGACTGATTAGTAAAATCGTACCACCAAAACTGGCGACTGACTCTTCTAATAGCTCAAGTGTTGCCATATCCAAATCGTTGGTCGGCTCATCGAGTACCAAAATATTGGCAGGTTTTAATAACTGCTTGGCCAGTAGTACTCGATTACGCTCACCACCAGACAATGCTTTGACAGGTGTACGTGCGCGCTCTGGGGCAAACAAGAAATCTTGCAAGTAGCTCATGATGTGTGTCTTACGGCCACCAACTTCGACAAAGTCAGAACCTTCCGAAACGTTTTGTGCAACGCTTGCTTCAAGATCTAATTGATCACGCAGCTGATCGAAAAATGCGATTTTCAAATTAGTACCTAGTTCGACACTACCTGACTTAGTGACTTCGTCATCAGACATGTCGAGTAGGGCTTTAATAAGGGTTGTTTTACCAGCGCCGTTAGGACCAACGATACCGATTTTATCGCCGCGCATAATAGTGGTCGTAAAATCGTCTACCAATACGTTGCCGTCATACTCAAGATGCAAGTTTTTAACTTTACAGACAAGCTTACCGCTTTTCTCGCCTTGACCCATTGTGATGTTGACATTGCCTACTTGCTCACGGCGTTCGCTACGCTCTTCACGTAGGGCTTTTAGTTCGCGGACGCGTCCCTCATTACGGGTACGACGCGCTTTGATACCTTGGCGAATCCAAACTTCTTCTTGTGCCAGTTTTTTATCGAAGTTGGCATTGTTCTTTTCTTCAGCCTGCAGTTGTAGCTCTTTTAGCTCTTGATAGCGTGCATAACCACCTTCGCCTTGTGTTACGTCATAGCTGGTCAATTGACCACGATCAAGCTCGATGATGCGAGTCGATAGTTTATTTACGAATGCTCTATCATGAGTCACGAACAATAACGTTAGGCCTTGCCAATCGAGCAAAAAGCGTTCTAACCATTCGATACTTTCAACATCCAAATGGTTGGTTGGCTCATCTAGTAGTAGTACATCAGGCTTGGTCACTAGAGCGCGAGCAAGTAACACGCGGCGTTTACGACCACCAGATAGAGATGCTAAGTCATCTTCTGGATTAAGGCCCATGGTCGTAATCAGACGCATGGCATCACGTTCTAAATCCCAGCCATGTACCGCATCGATATCATGCTGTAGGGTCGCCATATGCTCACAGGCATCCATATCGCCATTCGCGCACATATCGACTTGCTTATTATAGTTAATAAGCAAATCAGCCGTGCGACGACTGCCGCCCATAACGATGTCTAATATGCGACCACTGGTCTCAGGAACGTCTTGCTCTAGCATCGCTACACGCATGCTACTGTTGGTAATAATCTCGCCACTGTCAGGCTGCAATGAGCCATTGATCAGTTTAAACAAAGTAGATTTACCTTCGCCGTTACGGCCAATCAAGCACACACGCTCGCCTGTATTGATAGAAAAATCAATACCATCAAGAACAGGCGCGACGCCAAAGGCTAAGTGAATGTCTTTTAAATGAATCAGTGCCATAGAGTATCTTAAGCTTATATAATAGTGAGGTAGGGGTTGTTGCAAAATTGCCTGCAGTATAACATGCCACCGCGTCACTGTAGTGCGAGTAAATAGTTTTATCAGTACTATTTATTGCTTTTACTAACGGCCGCTATGTCGTGACTATAATTGTAAGTTTATCGCTAATCTACAGTACCCCTCAAACCCCTTAGTGATCCATTCTTTCACTTTAATACTTATTACAATATAGAGAAGCATATGAACCAACCTAAAACTACAGACGATACTTCTACAGTGCAAGATGATTTGCAAGCCCAAGTAGTCGACTTGCAAATGAGCCTAGCGCATCTTGAAGTGACCGTCGAAAGACTGAATGACGTCATTACGCGACAAGACAAAGATATTCATACGCTGCAACGTCAACTACAGCTTATTTATAAACAGATTGAGGGTCAGGATACGGAAAGTGGTATTGCACCATTTGATGTGATGGCAGACAGACCGCCCCATTATTAACAAGTGAATATCGAAAAAAGCCTTTAATGCTAGGAAGTATATGCTTATTTTTATATATAGATATTGTCTAATGACTATATGGTCATAACATAGAAATAATGTATTTTTGTAGTTGTTTTAGTGTTAAAAAATCTTTACTATCTTCCACTTCGGATACTGATTACCTACTAAAACTAGGCATGACAGTAAAACAATGCGGATGTTTGGAGATATAAAATGCGCCACACCTTTCATTTAAAAACTCTTGCAGTAGCTGTTGCTACTCTCTCTGTTGCTAGCGTCGCTAGCGCTGCTGGCCTTGATCGCTCAGGTCAAGATATCACCGCATTCCTACAAGACGGCACTTATGCAGAAGCTGTCTACACTTATATTGATGCTGATGTTACTGGCCATGACAACGCTTATGTTGGTTCAGACAACAAAGCCTACACTCAGGGCAAGAAAATTGATGATATCGCTGAGTCTTATGACTTTTTCCGTTATGGTGTAAAAACGGATATCAATGACACTTTTAGCATTGGTATCTTATATGATGAGCCGTTTGGTGCAGCAGCTGATTATAGTGGTGATAATAATTTTGTAGCCAGAGGTGATCTTGATGCATCGGTCAATGCTATCTCGAACGGTAACGCTAACAGTGTAGCAGATGCTAGAGCAAAAATTGGTCAGTTAGCTGCGGGGGCATCGCAAGCAGGTATGGCAGCAGCAGCTCTTGCAGCGCAAGCACAAAATGCTTCTACTCCTGAAGCAGCCGCAGAGCTTGTACAACAAGCTACAGCAGCTCAAAACCAAGCCAAAAGTCTAGCTAGTCAAGCTGAATCTCTCGGAGCTGCTGTAGCGGCGGCAGGCGCAGAGGCAGCGACTACTGGTGAAGGCACAAATGTTGAAGTCCGCAGTGAAAGTATCACAGGTATACTAGGTGCTAAGTTTGGTCAAAACAAAGAATTTCAAGTGTACGGTGGTCCTGTCGTCCAACGTATCAAAGCTGATGTAAGTCTTCGTGGTACAGCCTATAGTGCTGCTACAGGCTATACCGCTCATATTAGTCCTGATACTGACTATGGCTATATCGCAGGTGTGTCTTATAGTAAACCTGAGATCGCTCTAAAGGCGGCTTTGACCTATCGTTCTGAAATTGATCACAGCTCAAATATTGATGAAACATATCCTATAGTAGCAGCTCTAGGTGGCGAGGCGAATCAAGGTAATACGCTAGATATCACTACCCCTAAATCAGTTAACTTCGATTTCCAAACGGGTATCAATCCTACAACATTAGCGACTGCCAAAGTACGCTGGGTACCATGGAGTGATTTTGCAATCGTTCCACCACTTTATAATGAAGTGAGCAAGCGAGCAACTAATGATGATAAAGGTTTATCTTTAGTTAGTTATGATGATGACCAATGGCAAGTAGAGTTAGGTTTGGCCAAACGCTTAGCACCAGCACTGGCAGTAAGTGGTACTGTTGGTTGGGATAGTGGTGCTGGCAACCCTGTAACTTCACTGGGACCTATCGAAGGCTACTACAGTGCTGGACTTGGTGCAAAGTACAATGTTACTGAGAACTGGGCCGTATCTGCTGGTGGTAAGTATCTATGGTTTGGTGATGCTAAAGGTCAAATTCCAACAAAGGCGATCGTTAGTGATTTTGAAAGCAATGACGGATTTGTACTTGGTGTAAAAGTTTCTTACCAAGCTCAGTAATTTATGTCCTAGCTATACAACAAATTTTTAAATGTTATTGATAAAAAAGCGATCCCTAAAAGGGTCGCTTTTTTATGGGCAGCATTGTAGTCAACGTGATAGTGAATTAGCTTTTGCTCAAAGAAAAATATTATTTATGTATATATTTTTTTATAAAATTCACATTCAAGAGTAGAAGTAAACGGCATTATTTGATTTATATCTTATTTGTACTGTTCAGTCATAATTGAGAAATAAAGCACTTTAATTGTTGTTTTAGTGTCAAAAAGGCATTAGTATTCAATTTAGGACACGACTTTGATAACTTCAATGTTAAGCGCAGCAATGCTGTATATTGACTATCAGAGTAGTAATACAACAAGGACCGTTGGAGATACACAATGCGCACTACTTTTCACTTGAAAACCCTTGCAGTAGCAATCGCTACTCTCTCTGTCGCTAGCATAACTAATGCTGCTGGTCTTGATCGTTCAGGCCAAGATGTCACTGCTTTCTTTCAAGATGGTACCTATGCAGAAGCCGTCTATACTTATATTGATGCTGATGTAAGCGGTTATGATAGTGCTAACACTAACCCTTCTCAAAATAACTACGTACGTGGCGATAAGACCGGTGATATTGCTGAGTCTTACGATTTCTTCCGTTATGGTGTCAAAGCTGATATTAACGATACTTTTAGTATAGGTATCTTATATGATGAGCCTTTCGGTGCAGCCGCTGAATATACTCAAAGTAACTTCGTCTCACAAGGAGATGTTGACGCCTCTATCGCATCTATTACCAATGGCGCAGCCCCAAGTCTTGCAGCGGCACAGGCTGGAATTGGTGCTCTGGCTGCAGGAGAAACAGCTGGTGTTTTGACTCCAGAACAGCAGGCTCAGTTAGATGGATTGCGTGGAGCAGTAGCAGTAGCACAAGCTGAAGCAAGTACCGCAGGTGAAAATACCAATGTAGAAGTTCGTAGCCAAAGCCTAACAGGAATTTTGGGTATGAAGTTTGGTGCCAATAAAAACTTCCAAGTGTATGGTGGCCCAGTTGCACAGCGTACTCAGTCCGAAACCAAATTACGCGGTTTAGCTTATGGACCTGCTAGCGGTTACACTTCAAACAGTAATCCTGACATGGACTATGGTTATATAGCAGGTATTGCTTATAGTAAGCCTGAAATCGCATTAAAAGCAGCTTTAACTTACCGTTCTGAAATCGATCACGATATACAAATATCTGAGTCGTATCCGCTAGTAGCCATTAGAGCTACAGCAGCAGGAGCTACTCCGGAACAAGCAGCTGCCGCAGCAAATAGAAATAGTAAATACGAAATCACTACTCCTAAATCAGTCAACTTTGATTTCCAGACGGGTATCAACCCTACAACATTAGCAACGGCAAAAGTACGCTGGGTACCGTGGAGTGATTTTATCATTACACCACCACTTTATAATGATACTAGTAAAATTAGTTATGGCCCTGACGGACTAAACTTAGTGGAATATAAAGATGACCAATGGCAAGTAGAGCTAGGTCTAGCAAAACGTGTAGCACCCGCACTGGCTATTAGCGGTACCGTTGGTTGGGATAGTGGTGCTGGCAACCCTGTAACATCACTAGGTCCAGTCGAAGGCTACTATAGTGTTGGTCTTGGTGCCAAGTACAACTTCACTGAAAACTGGGCAGTATCTGCTGGTGGCAAATATTTATGGTTCGGTGATGCTCAAGGTGCCTTACCAACTGATAAAATTGTAGCTGATTTTGAAGACAATGATGGCTTCATTGCAGGTGTAAAGCTTTCTTATCAAGCACTATAGCCATAAGTCTACAACCTTTAAATTATAGAAAAGCGACTCATTATGAGTCGCTTTTTTTGTTGTGTTTAAAATAAAGTAATGTTTTTGATTTTAAGTTATTTGGATATATATACGTAAATACTAGTAAATAGTTTACAGCTACAACATCTATCTATAGGTTATATCGTTCTATAACTCTCTAGCCTACATATATTCAGTATATCTTTTAAATCGTTTAGCAATCTTTATCTATTTGCTATTCGTGTACTTATGACTAAGTGATTTACTAATAAACTGCGACATATATAAATCATTTGGATCCTATGAGAGGATTGAGTATGTAAGCCAGTAGATTACTCTGAGAAGTGTAAATAGAAAGGAATAAATGTACTGATAAAGGTGTATTTTAAACGGGGTACGACTAGACCGTTATCTTGACTAGAATACTTAGTCTTACCTTTATACATAAAAAAACCTCGCCAATAGTGACGAGGTCTTTTTATAACGGTAATCTTAAGACATTACGCAAACTTATTTGTTTAAGTTTAGCTCCATCTCTTTGTATTTAGCAGAAACTGAAGGTCTTGGGCCACCAGTCATGATACTAACGGCAAAGATAGCTATAGTACTTAAGATAAAGCCTGGAACGATAGCATATAACCAGCTATTTAGTGCCATACCATCTACTTGGAAAGGACCATAAATCCATAGGATGACAGTCAACGCACCAACAACCATACCGGCAACAGCACCGTTACGGTTCATACCACGCCATGTCAGACTAAAGATAACCAATGGACCAAACGCAGCACCAAATCCTGCCCATGCGTTAGACACTAGGTTCAATACTGAGCTATCTGGGTTAGACGCTAGCATAATGGCAACGATAGCGACGATGATAACTGAGATACGACCAACCAATACTTGACGAGCTTCTGGTGCGTCTTTATCAAAGAATAACTTGTATACATCTTTGGTTAGAGAGCTTGATACAACCAATAGCTGCGATGAGATAGTACTCATGATTGCCGCTAAAATAGCTGCTAATAGGAAGCCTGAAACCAATGGATGGAACAAGAACTGAGTGAATACTAAGAAGATAGTCTCAGGATCATCCAGTGTCATAGCAGTTTTTTGTACGTAGGCACGACCAGCAAAACCAGTCATCAATGAACCAATAAGACTCACAACCATCCAGCTCATGCCAATGTTACGTGCAGTCGGCACATCTTTGACTGAACGAATCGCCATAAAACGTACAATGATATGCGGCTGGCCAAAGTAACCTAAGCCCCACGCCATCAAAGATATGATGCCAATCAGCGTCATACCACTAGTGACATTTAACAAGCTTGGATCGATATTTCTAACAGCGTCGGCAGTGGCTGAGACGCCGCCAAGATCAGTAAAGGCAACAACAGGTACGATCACCATAGCAAACAGCATGATGACGCCCTGTACAAAATCGGTCATAGATACTGCTAGGAAACCACCGAATAACGTATAAGCCACAACCACACCAGCAGTAACCCATAGGCCAGTACTATACGATAAGTTAAGTGAGCTTTCGAAAAGTTTACCACCACCTACAAGACTTGCGGCAGTGTAGACAGTGAAGAATAGAATGATGACTAATGCCGAGATGACGCGCAGCATGTGCGACTTGTCTTCAAAGCGGTTGGCGAAATAATCAGGTAGGGTAATAGCGTTGTCAGCCACTTCGGTATAAACACGAAGGCGAGGTGCTACGATGAGATAGTTGAGTAATGCACCTAATGTTAACCCAAGCGCAATCCAAATACTGACCACACCATCGGCAAACATATAACCAGGTAAGCCAAGTAGTAACCAACCTGACATGTCTGATGCACCTGCAGAAAGTGCGGTTACTGCTGGGCCTAAGTTACGACCCCCTAACATATAGCCTTCAGTATCATTGGCTTGCTTAAAATAAGCGTAAACACCAATCCCAATCATCACTAAGAAATATGCGCCGAGTGATATCAGCACGCCACTAGAAACTCCGTTCATATAAATTGTCCTTAACCAACAGGGTTGGCTGTAATTATTTTAACTATAAAAATTTTGTCTTACAAAGCGATGTCAAAAACAATATTTAAAGACAAAAAAAGCCATTAATTAAGACATAATGGCTTTTTTCAGTATCTTTTGTAGTTATATATGATTGATGTCGTTCTATGGCTAGCACTCATATAGAGATAGAGAACAATGGGAATGTCGCATTCCACTTATCTATTATTATTGCTCGCATCTGCTATTTATATATGAGTATTAGCAACCTATACAATCAATCAAAACCATTAAACCTACTGCCAACCATCATATCTTACTAGAAGTATTCAATATATGACTAATCAGTGTCTTCGTGGTAAATTTTTGTTATAAAAACAACGTCAAACGTATTATAACGCATGAGAGATACAAATGCGAATAGGTTGAACTTACATATTATTATAATCAGCGATCCTTATTCGATAGGAGCCAGCAAATCTAAGAGTGCAGTCACGCTACTAGATTGCGTAAGCTTTGGATTGATGACCACACCCAGATAACGCTGTAGCTCAATATTGTCTGCCATATCAATACGTTCCAAATCTTGGCTAACCATCGTTTGTGGTAGTACGGACCAGCCAAGACCGACAGATACCAGCATACGAATAGACTCAAGCGGGTTGGTACTCATCGTGGCATAAGGCTTAAGATTGTGCTTGGCAAACTCGGCCAAAGTAATCTGACTGGTAAAGGTATTGGCAGACGGTAAAATAGCGGGGTATCGGGCCAGCTGCTCTAAAGTGACATTAGATTTGGTTGCCAACGCTGATAGCGTACCAGTCATAAAGTATAGAGGATCTGACCATAGCGTATGGTAGGTTAGTCGCTTGTCATAGACAGGTGGAAGCGTAACAAAGGCTAAAGACAAATCTCCATCTAGTACGGCTTTGTGCGCTTTTTCAGAATCTACGAAGTGTACTTCTAACTGAACAGCTGGATAAGCTTGAATGAAGTGTTTAAGGACAGGTGCTAAATGATGTAGGCCAATATGATGGCTAGTACCAATGACTAACTTGCCAGAGACGATATGCTGAGAATGCTGCAAGTTGATTTTAAAGTTTTCATAGTCTTCTAGCCAACGCTTGGCATGAGGTAGCATTTCACTAGCAGCTTGGGTAGGTACAATTCCGCGTCCTACCGTATCAAACAAGGTAATGTTAAACTCGTCTTCTAAGTTTTTGATACGTTTACTGACAGCAGGCTGCGTGATAAACAGCTTTTCTGCGGCGCCTGAGATACTGCCAGTGTGCATAACGGTAACGAATGTCGTCAAGTTTGTGGTATTCAAACGAATGTCCTTAGCTACTTTATGAGCTATAAATAAAAGTTGGCTGAACCAATCACAACGTATTAGAAATAAAAGTTTGCGTCTGGTTAAAAATCATCAATTATTATTATAGGATTTGCCTGCTATAATCACAAGACATCGAGGCATATTGTGACATATTTATTCTAAAAAATTGGCTATAAGCTATTTAAAACGTATTTTAGGCGTAAATTTTAGTCATATGTTGAGTCTCATGAAGAAATATTTATTTTATATACAACAGTAATTATCAAATATTATAGATAGACACAATATTATAGATAGACATAGTATTTACATAGAATCTTAGCTTGGCAACGTGCAAGTAAGTAAAAAATTAAGTAATTAGCAACTTATAAAGGATAGCAACATGGCTGGTCAAACGTTATATGACAAACTTTGGAACGCTCACGAAGTCACTAAGCGCGACGATGGTTCGAGCCTGATTTATATCGACCGCCATCTGTTGCACGAAGTGACGAGTCCACAAGCATTTGAAGGGTTGGAATTAGCAAACAGAGCGCCATGGCGTTTGTCAGCTAACATTGCTAGTCCAGATCATAATGTGCCGACCGTTACTAAAGAGCGCCTAGAAGGGGTGCCGGGGATTAAAGACAAGGTATCACGCTTGCAAGTTGTCACGTTGGATGATAACTGCACCAAATTTGATATTGCTGAATTTACTATCAATGATGCTCGTCAAGGAATTTTGCATGTGGTTGGTCCAGAGCAAGGTTTGGTCTTGCCGGGTATGACGGTCGTGTGCGGTGATTCGCATACAGCGACTCACGGAGCACTTGGCTGCTTGGCTCATGGTATCGGAACTTCCGAAGTTGAGCATGTATTGGCAACGCAGTGTTTGATTCAAAAGAAATCAAAGAATATGCAGATCCGTGTCACTGGTCAGCTTGGTGCTGGCGTCACTTCAAAAGATGTGGTGTTAGCAATCATTGCAAAAATCGGTACAGCAGGTGGAACAGGACATGCTATTGAGTTTGCAGGACAAGTATTTGAAGACATGAGTATGGAAGGTCGCATGACCGTCTGTAATATGGCGATTGAGGCAGGCGCGCGCGTCGGTATGGTTGCGGTCGATGACACAACGATTGATTATGTCAAAGGTCGTCCATATGCGCCAAGCGAAGCGCAATGGGAGCAAGCAGAAGCCTACTGGCGTACACTATATTCAGACGATGACGCGGTATTTGATACTGTGGTAGAAATCGACGGTAGTCAGATTGCACCGCAGGTATCTTGGGGTACCTCACCTGAGATGGTAGTAGATATCACGCAATCTGTACCGACACCAGATCAAGCCATTGATGAAGCTCAGGAAGAAGGCTGGTTACGCGCTTATACTTATATGGGGTTAGAGGCAGGTCAGAAAATTACGGATATTCAGCTTGATCGTATATTTATCGGTTCATGCACTAATTCACGTATCGAAGATTTACGTGATGCGGCAGCGGTAATCAAAGGCCGTAAAGTGGCTGATAATGTAAAAGAAGCGATCGTTGTTGCAGGTTCTGGACAGGTGAAGTTGCAAGCAGAAGCTGAAGGTTTGGATACATTATTTACTGAAGCTGGTTTTGAATGGCGTGAGCCGGGCTGCTCGATGTGTCTTGCGATGAATGCAGACAAACTTGAGCCGCAAGAGCACTGTGCTTCAACGTCTAATCGTAATTTTGAAGGTCGTCAGGGCAATGGTGGTCGTACGCATTTGGTAAGCCCAGCAATGGCAGCGGCAGCAGCGTTGGCAGGTCATTTTGTAGACGTTCGTACGTTTTAAGTCTGATAGTAAGTACTGACATCATGCTTGTATGAAATATAAATATATGAGCATGGTGTTAAAGATGGTAAAAACTTATTTACTGTTTAATACGCTTATCAAGATCATCAGCCAGCAAAAATATAATTGATAGGAAATTTTATGCAAGCTTATAACACTCAAACAGGTATCGTTTGCCCGTTAGATCGCGCAAACGTCGATACCGACCAAATTATCGCGAAACAGTTTTTGAAGTCTATTAAACGTACAGGTTTTGGCGTAAATCTATTTGACGATTGGCGCTATCTTGACGAAGGCTATCCAGGCCAAGACAACAGCACACGAGTTATCAATCCAGACTTCGTATTGAATAAGCCTCGTTATCAAGGCGCTACTATATTGCTCGCACGCAGAAACTTTGGTTGTGGCTCTAGCCGTGAGCATGCACCTTGGGCGCTATCAGAGTATGGTTTCCGTACGGTAATTGCGCCTAGTTTTGCAGATATCTTCTACAATAACTGTTTCAAAAATGGCATGTTACCGATTGTGTTGGATGAAGCGATTGTAGATACGTTAATGAAGGCGACTTTTGATAACGAAGGCTATGAGTTGACCACAGATCTTGAGCGTCAGGTCGTTATCACGCCAACTGGTGAAGAGTATGCCTTTGAAGTAGACGCGTTTCGCAAACATTGTCTGTTAAACGGACTGGATGATATTGGTCTAACCTTGCAGCAAAGTGATGCTATTGAAGACTATGAGCAACAAATGATGGAAAAAACACCGTGGATATTTAACGACGTAAGAGCGTAGAGGGTTATTCTATAATCTACTGCTGACAAAACTGCGAGTAGACGCAATGCAACGTTGAGTTATGGCGGTGAACTGTCTAAAATGAAGGATAGTTTTTCACTACATTTTATTATCTTTTTTGAAAAGTAGCCGCCATTATGAATACAAAACGTTATGCTCTATGGACAAGTACAGTTATTGCTGCAAGCTTATTATTGTCAGGCTGTCAGCTATTGACGGGCTATCAAAAAATAGATGAGGCAGAGAGTGCCGACGCATGGGTGGGTAAAATTAAACCTATTGCTGGTGAAGTGAATATTGCGTGTGTGGGCACATATCATTGCGAAATTGTACAGATAGATAAAACCCTTATTATTGCGTCTAATAGTCACGAGCCAATCAATTCTAAGATTGTGGCAGTTTCACCACATCAAGAAGGCACAGAAAAAGCATTGACGAATATGGACATGGCACCACTCGCCAATAAAAATGCCATAAAAATTGTGCCGTTAGCGCCTTCGAGTATGCCAGGATTGACCAACTACTATGCACGAGTCATGCCTGCAAAACATGAGATACATGTTAATTTTTATCCAGAAAACAACATGGGCTATGTTGAGCGTTTTGCAATGATTCATGATTTCACTGAAGCAGATACTTATCAGTTGCGCGCTTATCAAAAGAAGAACAGCGAAAAATCAGGCAGTCTATTGGATACAGCATCACCTGAGCCTTTGTGTATTGAGCTATTACAAGGTACTAAAGTACAGCGCCGATTCTGTAAGCAACTAGACGCTGAGCATCAAGGCGAGTTTGTAGAGACTGGTATGGGCAAAGAGGTGACATCAGCACCTAAAGCCAAAAAAATGGCAGCATAAAATATGAGTATGAAAAGCTCAAAAATATAACCAACCAATAAAAATATTCCAAAAGGATCAGTATGGCAACGATTTTAACATTAGCGGGTGATGGTATTGGCCCTGAAATTATGACCCAAGCAATTGACGTGCTTAAGGCTGTCAATGATAAGTTTTCACTTGATTTAACGCTTGAGTCTGGATTGATTGGCGGTGTGGCTATTGATGCAACTGGTGAGCCTTTGCCAGATGAGACATTGGCCCGTGCTCGCGCCGCAGATGCCGTATTGCTAGGTGCGGTTGGTGGTCCTAAATGGGATGCAATCGAGCGTAGTAAACGTCCTGAACGCGGTCTATTGAAAATCCGCGGTGAGCTTGGTTTATTTGCTAACTTGCGCGTAGCCAAGCTTTATCCACAGTTGGCTAATGCCTCAAGTATCAAACCGGAGATTATCTCAGGCCTAGATCTATTGATCGTTCGTGAGCTGACAGGCGGTATCTATTTCGGTGAGCCTCGTGGTATCCGCACACTAGAAAACGGTGAGCAGCAGGGCTATAACACAATGGTGTATAGCACAAGTGAGATTCAGCGCATTGGTAAAGTTGCTTTTGAGTTAGCAAAAACGCGTGCCGAAGCCGCAGGCACAGCAGCTAAGGTATGCTCAGTTGATAAAGCCAATGTATTAGAAGTCACTGAGCTGTGGAAACAGACGATGATCGAGATGCAGCAAGCTGACTATAGCGATGTGGCGTTATCACATATGTATGCCGACAACGCTTGCATGCAGTTGATTAAAGATCCTAAGCAGTTCGATGTCATGGTAACGGGAAACATGTTTGGCGATATCCTATCTGATGAAGCTGCGATGTTGACAGGCTCTATCGGTATGTTGCCATCAGCGAGCTTAGATGAGTCAGGTAAGGGCATGTATGAGCCGTGTCATGGTTCAGCGCCTGATATTGCAGGACAAGATAAAGCCAATCCATTAGCGACTATCCTATCTGTTGCTATGATGCTGCGTTATACTTTCAAGCAAGAAGCAGCAGCACAAGCCATTGAGCAAGCAGTCAGTGATGTGCTTGATGATGGTCTACGTACGTTGGATATTTTAGATAGCAGCGAAGCTGGACTTAAGCAAGTAGGTTGTAAGGAAATGGGTCAAGCGGTCTTGGCCAAACTGATATAAGTTAACTTGCGTTTAAAGGCTATTCTTATATAGTATTTGCCACAGTCTCGTTTTGCGTCCTATATACCCATAAGCTACCAAGTAGCTTATGGGTTTTTTATTGTTTATCTGTTAGCAGAGCTTATCTATAAGTATCGTATTAACAGAGATGCTGTACAACAGAGCTCCTTTTAACACAAAGCTGTTATATGCTCACAAGGTAATATGACAATATTGATAACTCATAAGAGACTTAGCACCTTTTGCCTTTAGTAAAAATATAATAGTAAATGCAAAATTAAAAAGAGCAGGTTACATAGAACTTAAAAACTGTGGTATTTGCAAACTTAAAACAAAAAATAGAATTTTTAAATAAGGAGTGTTACATGTATCAATTAACAAAAATAAGTAAAGCGTTGACAGTAGCGAGTCTCTCAAGCTTACTACTAATGGGGCAAAGCATTGCAGCAGAAACAACGGATAGTGTGAGCACAAATAATAGTATCAAGGCTCCAGCAGAGGTCAGTCCAGTGACTAATGGCGTAAGTCAAAAGTTAACAGGAGATAGTAAAGCCGCGACTTCATTGAATAAGCTACTACCTACGATTAAATACACGACTGAGAACCTATCTGACAATGCAAAAAAGGTAAACAATGTCACTTGGACGGCAGATACAGATATTAATCGTAATATAGGAACAAAGTTGCAGGCTCTATTAAACTGGCATCATAACGGAGTAGGGCCTGTCGATGGGTACTGGGGCAAAAATACTCGCAAAGCCATGCAAGCGTTTCAAAAAGCGAATGGTTTAGACGTAACTGATACGTTAAACGCTGAGACGTGGCAAGCACTGACCAAAAATGAAAAGCTCACAACTCAACCAGTATTAGTCAGTTATCAGCTTACTGAGGCAGATGTGAATATTAAAACCACAACCATACCTGCTGATTCTGTTGCCAAATCCAAGCTTGAAGGAATGTATTACGAAGGTCTTACTGAGGCGTTGGCAGAGAAGTTTCATATTAGTGAGAAATATTTAAAGTCGCTTAACTCTGATGCCAGTTTTACCGCTGGCGAAATTATTACGGTATACAACCCTGGCAATCCTAATACCAAGCCTGTGCACCGCGTTGTTGCTGATAAAGCTACCGAAACACTCTACGCATATGATGAGAATAACAATTTGATTGCTAGCTATCCGACGACAGTGGGTAGCACAGCAACACCATCACCGACAGGTACGCATACTGTCAAGGTAAAGGTGCACGAGCCCAACTACACTTACACGGGCAATGACGGTAGCAAGTCTATCATTCCACCAGGTCCTAACAATCCAGTTGGTTCAGTATGGATTGGACTTAGCAAACCAACTTATGGCATTCATGGATCACCAGATCCTTCTCGTATCAGTCGTCAGGCATCAGCAGGTTGTGTGCGTTTGACCAACTGGGATGCGCTTAGTTTGCTCGGAGTAATAAAAAATGGCGCGACTGTCGAATTTAGTTAAATACGATAGCATTAAGTCATGAAAAATAGACAAAAAAATACCGCTAAAATCTAGCGGTATTTTTTTGGTAATTAGAAGCAGTCAATTACTAAATAACTAAAATATTGATAGGCAATAATGAGTAGATTAGCATTTTCATTATTATTATCAGTTTCACTACCCAAGCGTCATATCAGCTATCAGCGATAACGTAGCTATTCGGCTATTGGCTGTCTCTTACCAATGCTAACACTGTCACAACCATATTGGTCAGTCAGTATTTAGTTTTTACCACGGTAAGTGATACGGCCTTTAGATAAGTCATAAGGTGTCATTTCAACTTTAACCTTATCACCTGTCAAGATACGAATATAATGCTTACGCATCTTACCAGAGATATGCGCAATGATTTCGTGCCCGTTTTCTAAACGAACTTTGAACAAAGTATTAGGAAGGGTATCAATGACTTCGCCTTCAAATTCAATAATATCGTCTTTTGCCATAATTTGTATCAATCAATTAAAAAATAAGCCCATATTATACGTAAGTTAGCGGATTAAAGCAATACGAACCTGCTTTTGACTTGACAGCATGTAAGTGATATGTATGCCAAACTATAACGCTTAATCAGGTAGATTTAACCAGACAGGCGTCAATGGCGCATCTGGCAATAAGCTTTGAAAACGTTCAGGATAATAGGCATTGATAAAATATAGTCCATCACCTGAAGCCGTAGGCGGTGCAATCGTTCGATCTTTTTTATGTAGAATATTTAAGAAATCTGCTGGCTCTAGCTCATGTCTACCAATGGCATACAATGTGCCCATCAAATTACGAACCATATGATGCAAAAACCCATCTGCTTGTATATCAAAAACGATAAATTGGCCATGAGCAAAAAGGTTAGCATGGCTAATCGTACGCACTGGCTGATTGGATTGACAGGCCGCAGCACGGTAACTGCTAAAGTCATGTGTACCGACGATATCAGCCGCTGCTTGCTGCATGGCTTCTAAATCAAGCGGTTCATAGATATGAGTCACTTGATGATTTAGTATGGCAGGGCGCTGTGCTTGGTTGAGCGTAATATAACGATAGCGACGAGCAATGGCTCCAAAGCGCGCATGAAAGTCAGCAGGCATGGGTTGTATCCAGCGTAGTGCAATATCATCAGGAAGTAGACTGTTTACGCCGCGCAACCAATTATGAGTAGGGCGATACGCATGCGTTGTAAAATGGGCAATCATATTGCTAGCATGGACGCTAGCATCAGTACGCCCAGCTGCGATGACCTCTATAGGCTCGTTAGCGACTTTGCCGATAGCTGTCTCTAAAGCTTCTTGTACACCCAAAACCTCTCGTTGCCGTTGCCAGCCATGATAATGAGTCCCTAAGAACTCAATAGCAATCGCCAAAGTGTAGGTTGGTTCAGTGTCGATAATTTCAGTTTCAGACATTAGGGTTTCTAAACTTATAAAATGGGAGTTAATTAAAAGTTGCTTATCGCTTTTTGATGCTAGTGCCAGTTTGATTGACATTATTCAACCAACGCTGCCTGCGTCTTGCAGGACTGTCATATCGAAGTAGCAACCATAGTAACCGAGCATAAATAGCAGGTATGGTCAAACGCCCACCAGCAATGACATGATGCTCGTACTGCCAGCTGCCCGCCGCATAGCTGTCGCTGACGCCGCCAAACGGACATTGACTGGCTGATATCACCATGTGTCCACGCTCATGAGCAAGGGTCAATGTCTCTGCTAATGCAGCTGAATAAGGGATATTACCGGCGCCAAATCCCAATAGAATAATGCCACATGGTGGCTGCGACAATAAAGCTTGTAACTGGTTATTGAGCATCGAGACATTGGTAGGTAGGCAATATAGCGCGTGAACACTTGCGTTTTCAGCGCGTGTTTTAATACTGGGTAGCAGGTCTTGTTGGTCATCAAGCCAATGCTGCCTACGTGTGTCAGATAGATTTTTTATATAGCTATTGGCTGGGTAAGCGGCGCGAGAATGACCCGTAAATGCCATCAGGTCATGACTGTGAATTTTTTGTACCGTTTGAGCAGGCCACGATTCGCCGCCAAAACTAACCTTTACACCTGATTCACCCGCAGTGGCTAGTTTTAATGAGTCACTGAAATTGCCCCAAGCATCACTATGTTCATCGATATTATAGGAATGCAATATTTCGCTATCTAATAATGGACGCATACTTGCGGTCAGAACAATACAAATATCACTACCCGCAAACGCTTCTGCTAAAAATGCGCCTAAGTAACTCAACGTATCCGTGCCAGTGATAAGTACGAAGCGTCTATCACCTTTGGTATAAGCATTTAGTAGTAGTTGATAGAAATGCGTAAAGTCGCTAGGGGTAAGCTGGCTGCTGTCTTTAATCAGGGCGTTTTTTAACCATGAGACTGTTGGTAAATTATTCGTACTGTCTTGTGTAGATAAAAGTTTTTGTAGAGTAGGCAAAAACACTGCTGCTGATAGTGGCGCTAGAGGTCTACCATAGCTACCAAAGGTACCACCAGCATAAATCAGTTGAATAGGATCGGATAGATTTTTGAGCATAACAGAAGATGGCATAGTATCAACACAGTAAACAAGTATGTAAGAAAAGAGGCGCTAGAGGATTGAGCAACGATGGCTGAAGGGTTTAATAATAGATAGTATTAGAGTTAAATGCAAAAAAATCAGCAAGCATTCCGTGATTAGGAGGTACTTGCTGATAAGAAAGGCTAAACCATTAACTACGCAGTACGTTCGAGTAATAGCTGTGCTTGCTGTTTCTGCTCACTGGTACCTTGAGCTATCACTTCATTGAGTAGACGCTTTGCACTGTCGTATTCACCCAGTTGTAGGTATTGATCTGCCAAGTCTAATGTCACTTGATTACTGTCTAATGATTTTACGAAATCAAAGTCTGCTGCGAAACGTGATGAAAAATCTTCTGCTGATTCAGTTTCTTGAGGCGTGATAGGAGTGTCACTCTCAACTGGCGCAGCTGTAGAGACTGGGGTAGTGGTCGACGGAGCGTCAAATAGAGAGTCAGCATCGTCAATATTAAAATCATCGTCTATCAGTGTATTGTCATCAAATCTCAATGGTGCAGCAGGTGCGATATTTGATTCTTCGACATCGCTAAAATCATTAACCTCGATATCATCATTGAGTAATGGTTCCTCGAGATTGATATTTGCAAAGTTGTCTTCTTCAAGAATCGTGCTCTCAGAAGCATTACTTCCAAAATTAGTGTTTCCAAAATCAGTATTTTCCAGAGTAAAATTGTCGAAATCACTGTGGTTTTCAGTCGTAGATAGGTCATCATTAGAAACAGTATCAATATCATCTAATGTATCTAGGCTGCCTAAAGATAAAGCAAAGTCATCTTCACCGTTTTGGATAGTATCAACAGAGTGTTGTTCTGAATTGTTAGATACATCATTAGTGACGACATTGTCTTTGTCTGCATCCGCTGCTAAATCATCGAAGTCTAAGATAAAATCATCTTCTTCTAGTACTGCTTTCTCATTTTCATTATGTGAGAGATTAGTGTCTATAGTTGATTCATTCGAAGTATCATCAAATGAATCAAAGTCAAACTCAAAGTCACTGAGATCGTTATCTTCGTCATTATTAATATTATCGTTAGCAGAAGTCTCTAAAACGTCGTTATCTACATCGTCCAATGATGTGACAGGCGTTTCAGTTGTCGCATTAGGCGCATCGAAATCATTCTCTAAGTCGCTGAGGGTCAGATCAAAACTGTTTTCCTCAGTATCAAAGCTAGTTTCAGTCGGAGCAGCTGAGCTTTCGATAGGTGCGTCAATGACATTATCATTAGTGCTTTCAATAGCTGAGTGACCAGATATTACATCGGTATCAACTTTGCTAGGCGGTAAATCAAAATCGATACTTTCAAAATTGGTCGTATTTTCTACCGGTAGTTCTTGAGACTGCGCGACTACTGGATTCTGTTCTTCGAAATATAAACTTTTTATCTCATTGGCACGAACAATAGTGTTCTCATCACTATTTGCTTTTATAGACTCATAAACATTATTAAAGTCTTCTGGCTGATTTATTGTCGCGTATATACTAAGTAGTTTAAGAGACAACGCACTGTCATCGGGGGTTTCACTTAAACCACGTTTAACGGTTTCGATCGCCTTGTCATAGCGCTGTTGATCCATAAAGCGCTGTGCAATTGTGACATTATCAAATTTATGGCTATTGCTGATATTAGTGTGGGTAGCAGTACCATGATCTACTTTTGATGATGAAGTAGACGTATCTTTTATTGCATTAACAGGCGATGGCACTGACGATTTTTGCGCCTTGTTTTTGCGCAAGAATAAAGCAGCCACTAACAAGATAAGCGCCAATCCGGCGATGATATATAGCATATTGTCCATAGTCATTCCTACGCCTGTGATCACATCTGGTGTATGAGTCAGTTAGGCAATTATTGATTGCGTAATTTTTCGAGACGAGCTTGTAGCTCAGCCAATTTTTGATTTTGTAATTGAATTTTTTTAGTATAGCTACTAAGAGTGCTACTAGTACTTGATAAACGTTGAGCCTGTGATGCTGTTTGTTGCCGCGATGCTTTGAGTGTCTCTAATATATCTGTACTCAAACCATTCCCTGTGTTTGACGCTGCTTTCGCTTGAGTGCCATCTGCATTGCCACCTCGCCCAGGCGCAAGCACAGAAAATTGTGCTTTTGATAAGGTCTGTGTTTTAGTCGTAGTGACTTTTTTAGGGCGTTTGGTTGCTTGCGTACTTATAGAGGGTTTTTTAAAAGGTCTTTGAGCTGTTTTTTGCATCGCTGCTGTATTTGCTCTGCGAATATATTGTCTTTGTGCATCGATAGCCGCTTCTAAGTTTTTCTGTGATGGTATGACATCATAACTAGGCAAAATAAGCTTAGCATCTGCTTTTAATTGATCCGCGTCTTTATTGATAAAGGCATCAGGGTTTTGTGACTGAATTTGCTTCATCACGACGGAAGTATCTAGGTTGTTTTCTTGCGCGATCTGCTGAGCAATAATCCATAGGCTATCGTTACGTTGTACTTGGTATTGATTAGTTGTCGTACTATCTATTGCTATGTTGTTTACCGGTGCATTGTTTATCGTACTATTAGCAGTTTTCGAAATTGCATTGTCAATAGAAGCTGCCACTACGCTAGTATCATTGTTCTCAGTATTGCTTGCTATGATGCTAGTAGTCGGAGTAGGTACGGGTGATGTATCAGCATCTGTTTTTTTACGACTAAGCTGTATCTGCCGTGTGACTTGAATATTTAGAGTGTCGAGTGGCTTATCAATTAATACTTTATCTAATATTGGAGTGCTTTTTATACTTGCCTTATCGCTATCGTTGTCAAAAGCTTTCGTAGGCTCAGTGCTGTTATTCGTACTCAAAGCACTGCTATCTAAACGGTTCGATGAACTAAGGCCGTTATCCGTATTCTTTGCATTACTGCTAGTGTTTTTTATATCAGAATCACTATTTAAACGCCCATTATCAAGCCGACTAGGTGCGTAAGTAAGGTTGCTAGTCTGCGAAGTAGCTGTCACTGTTGGTGCTTGTATCTTAGACACTGATCTAGAAATAGAGGAGTCGACTGCTGCTATATTTGCTAGAGTTGGTTGGTTTTCGGCAGCGTCAGATATTGATATTAGTGGCGGCGGCGCACCTTTTCTTACGGTTAACGGTTTGACTATGCTTGCAGAAACACTAGGTAAATTAGGCTTTTTTGTACCTTTGACAATGTTTTCTGGAGTCTTATTAATCGGTAGACTATCGTTTAACGGCATCAATAATGTTTTTGGTACAACATTTCGCTGCCCATTATCATTGATCGATAACACCAAATCAGCAAAAGGCTTGGATACGGGCTGTGATGTGCTGATTAATACCTGACCACTGGTTGCTGAAGTTGCTTGAAAACGCACCTGCATTGAATCAGTCGGCGTCAAGCCCATCTGTTGATAGATAACTGGATTGGCCAAGCTCGCTGAAAAGTCAGCCGCTCGTATGTCGGTAACCACGATACTTGCGCTCAACGGTTCATGCTGAGCTGAACTAACGACTGTTTTACCGATAGTTGCCGCTTGCGCGCTTGGAATAATAGCGGCCAAACCTACAGAATAAAGTAATGCCATCGATACCGCGCGATGTACAGGAGTCAAGCGACGAGATAAATGACAAGACATGAGCAGTCCTTTACAAAATAAGTTATCTTTGCTGTTATAACAAAGTACGGTTTAGTTTACCAGTTTATTTCACAACTGTTGCGTCCAATGCATAAATGTTTATTTAATGTTCAGCTTGTTTTTTTGTCAAGTAACATAGCATCGCCATAGCTAAAGAATCGATATTCTTTTTCAATAGCATGTTGATAGGCATATTCAATCGCTGCTTTGCCAGAAAAAGCTGATACCAACATCAGCAGTGTCGATTTTGGTAAATGAAAGTTTGTTAACAGCCGATCAATAACACCGAATTTGAACCCTGGATAAATAAAGATGTCTGTGTCTCCTGACCAACTAGAGAGTGCTTGTCCATTGATAGCTGTTTTTTGATACGCCGTTTCAAGGACGCGAGTCACCGTGGTGCCAATCGCAATAACCTTATTACCATTTGCATGCGTTTGATTAATCAGCTCAGCAGTTGCTTGCGGCAGATGTGCATACTCACTGTGCATAGTATGATTAAGCAGATTATCTGTTTTAACTGGCGCAAAGGTACCGGCGCCCACATGCAATGTCACAAAAGCTGTATTAATGCCTTTTTCTGCCAGTTTGTTGAGCACCAAATCATCGAAGTGCAAACTTGCTGTCGGTGCAGCGACACTTGCAAGCTTAGCGGGATCATGAAATACCGTTTGATAACGAGTATTATCAGTGTCATCAGCATGACGTTCAAAGTAGGGCGGGATAGGTAGCTCGCCGTAAAGTTCTAAGTCAGGCAAAATTGGCGCATCAAAGGCTAAAATAAATAAGTTATCCTGACGGCCAATCATTGCGCCACTCATGTGACCATCGGCCAGTTGAAAACGTTGACCAAATTTCAGTGCTTTACTGGCTTTTACATGGCAAAGGGCAATATGTTCTTGATTGACTGACTCATTATTTGAATCTTCTAAATGCAGTGTCGTTATATCTAAGTCTGAGATAGCAACCAATCGTTCAATCAAAACCTCCAATTTACCGCCAGTGTCTTTTTGACCAAATAGGCGTGCCTTCATTACCTTTGTATCATTAAAGACAATCAGGTCTCCAGCGTCTAATAATTCAGGCAACTCAGAAAATAAACAGTCTTCTACAGGCGTGGCATTTGTGTCCGTATGAGCAGGCAAGTACAAAAGCTTTGACGCAGAACGCTGTGCCAATGGATATCGTGCAATCAAACGATCTGGTAGGTCATAGTCGTAATCTTCCACGCTTAGATAATCTAAGACGTCACTGTTGTTATTGGTATTAAGCGGGGCATTAGAGTCGGCAGATGTAGGGTGAGCGTTGGTCATAATCAGTCTTTAAGTGGATAGAAATTTTGGCATAATTGTAGCAGAAATACTGCTATAAAAGGTTGCTTTACTAAGTAGTCACCGTACATAAAACATATTTAAATAGCCTAAGCGATAAAATTTTAATTGTCCTAATGTTTATCACGTTAGCTTTTACTTATTTTATTCAAATAAATTTAATTGAGGCAATAGTTGGACTGCAGGTGCTAATGACGAAAAAGTGACCCCGACTAATCGGATGGGAAGCTGGCGCGGAATATCTAAAAATAATTTGTCTAACCAGTAATGTGCAGATTCAGCGCTACTAAAAGCCGTGGTTAGCGTGTGCGTACGGGTAATCTGAGTAAAGTCGGCATACTTAACCTTGAGCGTTATAGTATGAGCGATGAGATTTTTTTTGTGCAGTTGCGCGAAGGCATCCGCATTTTGTTCATAGATTTGTAGACGCAACGCCGTGTCGTCGTTTAGGTTCTCTCTAAAAGTAGTCTCCGAACCAACAGATTTATGCAGACGCTCGGATTTGACAGCGCGTTCATCCCGACCATGAGCGATATCATGATAAAACTGTCCTCGCTTACCAAACTCATTAATCAATACTTTGGCTGACATACGGCGTAGATCAGCACCGTTAGTCACACCCATCGCATGTAATCGTCTTGCCGTTGCTTTACCTATTCCATGAAATCGTTCAATAGGTAGTGTGCTGATAAAAGCATCAGCGTCTTTTGGCGTGATAATAGCGGTGCCGTTGGGCTTATTGATATCGGAGGCAATCTTGGCCAACATCTTATTAAAGGATACGCCAGCAGAAGCGGTCAATTCTGTATGTTGTAATATTTGTGCTCTTAACCAGTTGGCCATTAATGTCGCTGAGCCTTTATGTACAGTAAGACCAGTGACATCGAGATAAGCTTCATCTAGCGATAATGGCTCAACATGAGGCGTTAAGCTGTACATGATATTGCGAATATCGCTGCTAACAGCTCGATATACTTCAAAACGTGGTCTAACAAATATGACTTCTGGACAACGTTTGCGAGCTTCATAACAAGACATGGCTGAGCGCACCCCAAACTGACGTACCTCATAGCTAGCCGCTGCTACAACACCGCGACCATTTGGATCTCCACCAACTACTAGTGGCTTGCCCCGTAATTCTGGGAAGTCACGTTGTTCTACACTGGCATAAAACGCATCCATATCTATATGAATGATTTTACGTGGATTGGATGCTGTAGGAGTTTTCATTATTAATATTTTACATCATTCAATACTTTTATTTCAGTATCGATTATTAAATTATAAAGAGAGTTTTTAAACATAGAACCGTAAAACATGGCAAAATATGAATGATATATATCAATAATTAAATATATTGTAAGGTTAATAGTTGAAGAATAGGTAGCAATTAAATATTGACAAACATGCCTTAGTGAACGTATGTTAACTACGTATATTCTAAAATACGAATAAATAAGATTTTTTAAATTTCCTATACCGTCTGTCTGAGAATTATGACCTTCTATCAACAATATTATGATTGTATGTTACAGTTCTAATGCTATCGTTTTACAATATATTAACCACAATAATAAATAGTTATAAAAGTAATAAATAGTTTTTTATAGGAGTTGTGTTTACCTGATAAAACATTGTTTATAGCTCATACCAAACTTATAAATTGAGTACTGGTAAATCAACTTTCTAAAAAATAGTAATGAGAAAGTTTAAGATAATTAAGGAGCTGATGATGAGTCGTGAATTAAAAGGGAGTGATTTGACACGAGCAATGCTAGCACGCGGCGATAAAAAAATATGGTGTGCGGTTTGTGATGAAAGCGATGAACAAGCGATGATGGATCAGTGTGGTAATGATTTTACAGCATACATTGTGTCATTTAACGAAGGGTATTTTTATTGTAGTGCTGGCATGCCATGGAGTTATGCGGTACCGATTAAGATAAGCGCTGTTATGCCATTTGAAGTATCGATATAAACGAGTTGAGATTTTAGTAAATATAATAAGCACAAAAAAACCTCCGATAAAGGAGGCTAGTTTGTACTAAATATTGGTACCAGTGGTCGGACTCGAACCGACACGCTTATTAGGCAACGGATTTTGAATCCGTCATGTCTACCAATTCCATCACACTGGCATGTTAGGTGATAATAATTATTTAACTAAATATTACCGAATTGGGTTACAGTGTTGACTGTATAGGCTGCGTATTATAGCAGCCTATTTACTTGCGTCAAGTATTATTTTATACAATTTTTCATTTATTCTAATGATGCTAAATAGCATCATTCTAACCGACAAAGGCACGCTCAACTGCGTAATCTGCTTGCACACCCATACGTGGTGAAACAGTTAGGCCGAAGTCATCTAAGATAGCAGAAACCTCAGCATTAAACGGCATGCTACCGCAAATCATCACGCGATCATCATCTTTGTTCATCGTTGGTAAGCCAATATCTTCAAAGAATTTGCCGGATTTCATAAGGTCGGTAATACGGCCTTGGTTTCTAAACTCTTCACGTGTAACGGTTGGATAATAGATGAATTTTTCGCGATACCATTCACCAAAGATTTCATCATTAGGCAGCTCATTCTCAAACATTTCGCGATAAGCTAAATCTTTGGCATGACGCACGCCATGGACCAAGATAATTTTGTCAAAACGTTCATATACTTCAGGGTCACGTGCTAACGCCAAAAATGGAGCCAATCCTGTACCTGTAGATAGCATATATAAATGCTTGCCTGGTAATAAGTCGTCCAATACTAATGTACCCGTTGGTTTTTTACTGACTAACAGCTCATCGCCTACTTTGATATGTTGCAAGCGCGAAGTTAATGGACCATCTTGAACTTTAATAGAGAAGAATTCTAAATGATCTTCATAGTTAGGGCTGGCAATTGAATAAGCGCGTAATAGTGGCTTGCCATCAACAACAAGTCCAATCATCGCAAATTCGCCATTACGAAAGCGCAAGCCATCGTCACGAGTGGTTTTGATACTAAATAGAGAATCATTCCAGTGATGAACCTCTGTGACCGTTTCGGTGCGAAGTTTTGACATAAAGTCCTCGTTAATAAGTTGTTATTTGTGTGTTAGGTTTGAATAAGTATTAAATCAGAATTTTCAATGTTAGATTGAACATTATAAAAACGTATCAGTCTTTTAATCGTTGTCGAAACTGCTATTTTTATGAACGAGTAACTGATGAGTAAGCGTAATAGAGCCAGTCTATCAGCTCATATATATCCAGCTATTACATCATTAGACGTCGTAGATTTGCGTCAACGATAACAACATTACCGGTCATATTGCCCAAATGTAAATGACTCTCATCAAATTTCTTGCTCATAATACCAAACTTTAAAATAAAAATCCGTCTAGCAGTGATTGTCTAGCATGATAAAATGGAATATCGTTAGTGAGTAATTTTGTATCATTTGGCAAAACTGCTTTATCAGGGCAGTTTTGTATTATTGGAGTTGGTATATGCTTGATGAGAATTCCCTGTTAGATAACTACCATCAAGCTCCTGTTATTGGCTATCACCGTGCGCCGCTGTCACAAAAATTTGGTGCGCCGCGCCAGCCAAACCTAGTCGCTTTGACTAGTGTCATTGAGATGTTAACGCCATATAATACGCCAGCTGCATTTGATGGTTTGGATAAGTTTAGTCATATATGGGTGAGTTGGCAGTTTCATCATAATTATCGATATAAAAATAACAATGAAACCAGTACTAGTTTTCGCGCTCAAGTACGCCCCCCAAGATTGGGCGGCAACCAAAAAATAGGGGTGTTTGCCAGTCGCAGCATGTATCGGCCTTCAGGGCTAGGCCTATCTGTCGTTAAGCTCGAACAAGTCAAAGTAATTCAAGGCCGTGTATTATTAATTATCAAAGGGGCCGATATGATAGACGGTACGCCAATCATCGATATAAAGCCATATGTGACCTATAGTGATGCACTGATTCAAACAGAGAGTGGATTTGCACCAACTGCTCCAGAGTTATTAACTGTGACTGTGACCGATGCTGCTAACGAACAGTTTATGATGCTAGTAAGCGCAGGCGAGCCTAGTAATGCTCATAGTGATACAAGCAACAATGATACAAGTATTAAAGGCGCAAACACTGAATTAAATAGTACGACAGTTGCGTCTACGATTCATTGTATACAAAATCAATTAGTAGCCTCAGATATGAGCATTATCAAAGAGCTAATTGCCCAAGACCCGCGTCCAGCTTATCGACGGACAGAGATCGCTACGCCATTTGTTATGCGTTATAAATCCGTTGATGTGAGTTTTCAGTTAATAGAATTAGGACAGCTACAGATAACCACTGTGGTTGCGGTGTAGCTGGCTTGCGTTGATAGCGTTTTTGACAACACATTTTAAAACAATAGAAGAAGAGAGATATGTCTGCTCAACAGTACTCGATAGTGATTGATTTGCGTTGGTGTCTAGATGAGCTATTGGCAGATAGAGTGATTGACCAACGCGGCTATAACTTAGTGATTACTAGCCGCCGTGATAAAGCGCAGCACCCACTGATAACGATCAGTGAGTTTGGATTGCCTAATGGGCATATGGCAGACAATAACGCTGAAAACACACTGACGTTAATCTGGTTAAATCAATGGTTGGCGGCTAAAGCAGATATGGCGCTGGTTCGTATCGACCCGTTAAAGGTCGATGTACCTGTAGTGACACAATTAATGTCATTTGAATATGCTCGTTCCCAGCATATTTTGCCAATTGAAGTTACCGTAGATGAAGTCGTCATTGGGACGGATCAACCTTTTTATACTGATTGGCACTCAAGTATTGAGAAACTAATCAAATCAAAAAGTTATCGTACAGTCTATATCAACCCTGAGCAGATCAAACGTTATCGCCAAGAGTTTTATCAAGTCACCCAAGCGATTGCAGGCGCAAATAGTGTTCATAAGCGTGCCGCTGCCGATGTGACCAATGTCGAAGCATTATTGCAATTGGGTGATAATACCAACCCTGATGCCAATGATCAGCATATTGTCAGAGTCGTTGATTGGCTGTTGCAATATGCCTTTGAGCAGCGTGCCAGTGATATCCATTTAGAGCCACGTCGTGAGACGGGTAAGGTACGCTTTCGTATCGATGGCGTGTTGCATACAGTGTATGAGATGCCATTAGCCATCATTGTTGCCGTGACTGCCCGTATCAAAATTTTAGGTCGGCTGAATGTTGCAGAAAAGCGCAAACCACAAGATGGTCGTTTGAAAACGCGAACACCGAAAGGGTTAGAGACAGAGCTTCGTTTGTCGACTATGCCAACTGCTTTTGGTGAAAAGCTGGTCATGCGGGTATTCGACCCCGAAGTACTGGTGCGTTCTTTTGCACAGCTTGGTCTATCCGGCAAGCAGCTTGAAACGTGGCATGAATTGACTGCTCATCCAAACGGTATTATTTTAGTCACTGGGCCTACAGGTTCAGGTAAGACCACGACTTTGTATAGTACGCTCAAACAGCTAGCGACTGAACAGGTGAATGTCTGTACTATTGAAGATCCTATTGAGATGATTGAACCTGCATTTAACCAAATGCAAGTAAACCCAGGTGTTGATCTATACTTTGCGGATGGTATTCGCTCTTTGATGCGTCAAGATCCTGACATCATTATGGTAGGGGAGATTCGTGATGCTGAAACAGCCAATATGGCAGTACAAGCCTCATTGACAGGGCATTTGGTGCTCTCGACACTACATACCAACGATGCGCCAAGCTCGCTCACTCGTCTACATGATTTGGGTATCCAGCCGTTTTTGACATCAGCAACCATATTGGGGGTGATGGCTCAGCGTCTGTTACGTACGCTATGTCCGCATTGCAAAAAAGCAGTAGAGGTTACGCCAGATAGCGAGGTCGCTATTCAGTGGCAAGAGTTAGTACAACCTTGGCGCGCGCCTGCACCCGCACAAATTTATATGGCTCAAGGCTGCGAGCACTGTCGACATACTGGTTATCAAGGACGAGTCGGTTTATACGAGATTATGCCTTTGTCGAACGAGCTAAAAAAACTGGTCGCAGCTGATGCAAACCTAGATGTCCTTAAGCAGCAAGCCTATCGTGAGGGTTTACAGCCCCTACGCTTATCAGGCGCAAAGCGTATTAGTGAAGGCGTAACCACCATAGAAGAGGTGATGCGAGTCGTGCCTCTTAATTAGTCTCATGTATTAGGATGTGCATTAGTGAATAGGTTTTTAAAAGTAGGAAATACGATGCCACTTGAAAATAGCTTTCTTCACAGCAATCAATACAAACAAGATTCAAATTTTTAATTCCTAGACTTTTAATTGAGAAAGTTTCAACAACGAGATTATTTATGTTTACAGATACTCATTGTCACCTTAACCGTTTAGATTTGACGAAATACGATGGTAAATTATCTGGTGCAATCGACGCCATGAAAACTGCTAATGTTACCCGTGCAATGGCGATCATGTGTGATTTTGCAGAATATGATGAGATTGCTAATATTGTGAGCACCTATGGTGACGAGACATTAAACCTAGGGATGAGCGTAGGTATTCATCCTTGTGAAGATATAGATATATTGAAATCAGCGACGGTTGAGCGTTTAATAGAGACTGCTGATAAAGATCATGTATGGGCAATCGGCGAGACAGGATTAGATTACTACTGGTCTACAGAAAATAAAAAAGAGCAGCAAGCCAGTCTTGCGCGCCATATTCATGCTAGTCAGCATCTAAAAAAGCCGCTTGTCATTCATATGCGTGATGCAAAAGAGGATACGATTGATATCTTAAAAAGCGAAGGTGCAGAGCATGGCATCATTCATTGCTTCACTGAAGACTGGGAAACCGCAAAGCGTGCGTTAGATTTGGGTTTTTATATCTCATTCTCAGGTATTGTTAGCTTCAAGAGCGCTCAAAATATCCAAGATGCCGCGCGCCATATGCCTAGAGATAGAATATTGATTGAGACAGACAGTCCGTATTTGGCACCTGTTCCTAAGCGTGGTCGTCCCAATGAGCCTGCCTACGTACCCTACGTCGCGAGCTTCATCGCAGATATGTATGGCTGTGATAGTGAAGAGGTTGGCAAATTAACCGCAAAAAACTTTGAAAATTTACTGGCACAGTATCGCTAAAATGGTTATGCTATGACCAGTCAGTCATTTATATGATAGTCCCATGGTTTTATCCCCCTTAGTATTCAAAACACTAAATGTAACCATGTAATTATCAATGACTATTTAGCAAACGTAAGCAAGACCCTTTTATAGTATGTCAGCAGTTCTTGTATAGTTCTATACGCTCATTGCCAAATCTACTACCATAAATGATGGTCATATGCTTAATCTTGTCATGTTTTAGGAGAGATTATGAGTCGTCAGCACCAGTTCAAGGCACGAGAAGAGAATATCTTAGCGATGGCAGAGCAATTGCTACTTGAGTCAGGCGATGGTGATATCACTTTAGACAGTTTGGCAGATCAGCTCGATTTGGCTAAAGGCACCTTGTACAAGCATTTCTCCAGTAAAGATGAGCTTTATCTGCGTATTATCATTCGTTATGAAGAGCAATTGTTTGAGATTAACCGTATTGATGACTGCCCCTCGGCAGGCGTTGCCCGCATGATTTTTCAGCAGTTATTCAATCCTCAAAAAGCCATGCTATTGAACCAAATCGAAGAGCGACTTGCGGCATCAGTAACTGGTCTCAATCGTTTGTTTGGTGAGTTATATGATATCCGTCGTCAGCGTATGAAGCGTTTGATTGATATCATCAGCGCCTACCTAAAAGACGAACATAGTAATTTAAGTACACGTGATTATTTGTCTTCTATTTGGGCGATTGGTCAGGGCGGTGCAGGGCTACTAAACTCAAGCTTTTACCAACGCTATTTAGGTCGCCGCGATACGCTGCGTTATGCGTTTGTTCAGCAAGTGCTAGAGTTGCCAAGCCATTATCCTGCTGATGATGAAGAGGTCATGGATGAGGACATGCAAGAGCTGGTAGAGCAAATCGATACTGAATCAGAAGAGCACCGTAATACCAATTATTAAAGAATAACTATTAAAAAATCATTACTAAGAACCAATTATTAAGAGCCAATTACTAAAATATTTATCTATATTTCGAGATAATTCATCTCTTATAAATAGATTAAGCTGCAATCATCAGGGTTGCAGCATGTTTTTTGGTTTAGCTATATATCTTCTATGAACTTTTAAACATTATGTTTATCCTGCCGTAATCACTATTAGGCTTATAGGTACAATATGCCGGTCACTGTCAAGACCCAGTCCAGTTCAGCGGCTACTTGCTCTTTTACTTTAATTAGTCAAACGACTCGGTCGAGTTGTTTCCATATTAGCACTATAGGCCGTTATTATAGCTGCTCATCTACACCAACTGATACCCATCACTTATCATCGGTCTCACCAATAAACAGTCGGACACAGGCTGGTTTTACATTGGTAGAAATCGTGGTGGTAGTGGTTATCTTATCTATATTTGCTGGCATAATGAGTTTGTCTGTCGGTAGCAGTGAATCCCGAAAAAACCGCGCTTTTTATGAGCATCTTACCGATTCGTTGAGCTACGTTCGCCTATTGTCGGCTGAACGTATGCAGCCGATGGGTTTGCGTATGCAGGCAGATAAGCAAGGACAGGTAGAGCCAGTCATCGTTACCTTGTCAAATCCATACGTTGCGTACCAGACAACAGAGATGACGTCAGGTAGCACCGACAGTCAGCCTAAGAATGCTATGGAGCTGTCAGCAGAGGTTGCTGGTCTGGACTCTACTGATGAGAAAAAACCAACGCCAAGTTGGGAGGTTGAGTCGGGCATCGATTTGCCTGAACTGCCCACTGGCGTAAGTATCAGAGTTCAAAGTTTGGACTCTAGTGGTTTACAGAATACAGGACGAACCCAAACGTTACAGCCTTGGTTTAGCGATCAAAACGTACCACAAGTCTTGTGGTTTGGTACAGGGCAAGCAACGCCCGTCACCGTTGAAGTGCTTCACGATTCACGTTTAGTGGGCGAGGTGATTACCATAATGCCAGATGGTAGCATGCGAATCGGACAGGGGTTATAGTGACTAAATTATATAAACCTCCTATGACAAGCCAGCCTATGTCATCAAAATCTATATCATTCAAGCCTAGGCGCGAGAGCGGATTTACCCTTATCGAAGTGATGGTTGCTCTGGCTATTTTGGCAGTGGTAGCAGTCGCGGCGAGCCGTGCCAGTAGTGCGTATCTGAGCTCAGTTGATATATTACGTACTCGTACGCTTGCGCACTTTGTCGCTCAAAATGCCGCCGCTGATTTACGTATTCAAGAGACGTGGCTGACGGCTAATCGTACCCAAACTGTTAATGCTCAAGGGCGTGATTGGCAGATAGTGATGACAGTGAGTGATGCTATTACGCCTGCTCTAAAAGAAGTGAGTATCGCAGTTGCGCCTATTGTAGATGGACAGACGCGCACATCGGTCACTGATATCACTGTGATGTTAAGTAATGCTGAGCAAGATACAGGCAGTTTGGATTTAAGTGGTCTAAGCACAACAGGTAATAGCGAGCAGGCAGGGAGCGGTCTGTGAGGCATCAGCATGGTTTCACACTGCTTGAGCTAATGGTTGCGATGGCAATATTTGCGATGCTAGCCGTTGCAGGCTGGCAGGTATTTGATGGGGTCAACCGTGCTCGTGAGCGCGCGCAATTTCATGCTGACAATCTGGCTTCTCTGCAGTACGCTTATTTACAGTTACAGCAAGACATGGATCAAATTATCCCTTATCAAGCGCCGACTACCCAGAGTGTCAGTGCAGCGAATAATAGTCCAAGCGACAGTACAAACGCGAACAACAGTTTTCAATCAAGCGAGCAAATAAAGAAAATAGCGCCTGAGCCCTTTATGAGCTTAGATGGCGAGCATATCAGCTTTGTACGCTTTGCCGATCCTGATCCAAGATATCAGAGTAGTAATAGCCTCCAACGTATCGAATATATTTTTGCAGATGAGCGTTTGATACGTCGTCAGTATACTAGTATGGAAGGCGGGCGTGACAGCGTCAGCCTAGACAGCGTATTGCTCGAAGGTGTCACAGCAGGAAGCTGGCAAGCTTATCTACCAGAGCTAAGTACCAAGTTTCCGAGCGATGATGCTAACAGTGGGAGTAGTACAAATACCGCGGTGAGACAATCAGCGAATACAGCGAGTCCTAAGCCCACAGCTGCTTTATTACCGAGAGGAATCGCGGTTAGTTTTACATACCAAGATATGCCAATCACTTGGCAATGGGCACTTGCCCCGCAACCGATATCGCATAGCAATAGTCAAAGCACAGCCAATGATACAGATGGTGGTAGCAATGATAATGTTAATAATGACAACAGCGGTAGTGATGGTAGTAACAATAATAGTAGTGCGGATAATAGCAGTGCGGGAACGAATAATTGAGAAGGTAGTGGTTAAAATGTATCAATTGCTCAACAACAAAGGTTATGTATGTCGATGACTGCGAACTCTCAACGCGGTGTTGCGCTGCTGACTATCTTATTACTGGTAGTAAGTATTACTGTGGTTGCAGGATCAATGCTTGCTAGCCAAAAAATTGCAATTAGGCGTAGTGGGCTGTTGTTCGATCAAAATCAGTTGCTGCAAGATATCGATGCAGGTCAGCAGTTGGCAGTGACCATGCTTCGCGCTGATGGCAACCTCAATGATACGGATAGTGCGCAAGATATCTGGGCGCAGCCTATACCACCTTATACATTGGCTAGTCACAGTGTCAGCATCGAGCTACACGATGAGTCTGGTCGTTTTAACATTAATAATTTGTATCAAAATGGGGCGGCCAATACCGCTGCTTTAGAAATATTCCAACGACTCCTCACGCAACTAAATCTAGAGCCTGATATCGCTATTGCTATACTTGATTGGCAAGATGCAGACGGTGAGGTATATCAAGATGGTGGTGATGAAAGTACGGCATATGCGCAGCAGTCAAACGCTGTAGCAATAGATGCTTTACCAAATCAGCCTTTTGTCAGTATCGATCAGCTACTAGAAGTGAAAGGAGTGAGCGCTGAGACATTATCAGTATTACGACCTTATCTTACTGCGGTGCCTTATTATGTGCCTATTAATATCAATACGGCCAGTCCCGTATTGTTAGCCGCACTAGTTAATGGTGCTAACAGCCAACAGATGCAGGCTCTGGTAGATATGCGCGCACAGCAGGCGCTGACGTCTATTGATGCAGTATGGCAATTGCCGATATTCGGCAGTGTGAATGATGAGCAACGAAAAGCCTTAACACCAATGCTTGCCGTTGATAGCCAAGCATTTATGGCACTTATCACAGCGACTGATAATGCAACTGTCGGTCAGGCTAGAGAGCGTTTTGCCACAGTCTTGATTAGTAAAACTGTCGTTGATAATAATCAAGCAGTTAATAATAGTCAGACAGCTAATAATCAGGCCGCTAACAGTAGTGAGGCAAACGGTAAAATGCCCAAGGAAGTCAAAGTAGTGACACAACGACTATGGGCATTTCGTCCGAGCTTTTAGCAAACGACGTTGAGATTGACGTTTAGTCTTTTAGGCGTGTTTCTTCGCTAGACTTCCAGTTGTAAGCTCCATAAAAAAGCATCTGTGCTTGACGAGTGCAGTTGTGTAGCATCAGCTGTTTGTTCTCTTCGATTTCGTTTAGATCAATCTCATCATCATGATCTTCTGTATAGGTCAACTCTAGCCAATCAATAATCCAAGAGAAGAACATATTTACGCCAGCTTCTGCCAATAGACGACGGTCATAAGCATTGATATGGGTAAACGCTGGCTGCAACGCTAAGTCGTCGGCCAACCCTTGAGCGTGTATCTTAATCAATTCATTAATGGCTTTTCGTACTGCTTCTGACCCGCCATAACGCTCACTGACCAAGAACTGCCAGTAATAAGGCTGATCGCTGACCATATACAAGAATAGCTGAATACTTTTTGCGATTTGACGATCAAAGCTACGTTTGCGTCCAATCTGCAGGCTATCACTTAACGTGGCTAACGTACCGCCCAATTCTTCAATGACTAAAGCACGCCCGAGTGATTCCATATCATCAAAATGGCGATAAAACGCAGTCGGCACAACGCCAACCTCGCGTGTTACTTGTCTGAGACTGATAGAGCTAAAAGATTGCCCTGTCATACATAAATCGAGCACAGCGTTAAAAAAGGCGTGCCGAGTTTGAAGTTTCTTTTGTTCGCGACTGCTCATAATATTTCAAAATTGTCCGGTAGGTGTTTATCATACTCATTTCAACGTAAAAATACGACTGAAATACGCCGTTCGTGTTAATTTACTCAACCTGCATTGGTCTTTTAAACCACTGTGCCCCAATGACCTTGCAATTCCTGCGCCAAGCGATAGGCTTCATGATCGTTCATACCCGTGATAAAGTCTAATATATTTAATATATTATGATAAATGTCATCAGAGAGTGTGCGGCGATGTTCGTCAAGATGTGGCTGCAGTAGTATTAACAGACGCTGCTGCTCAAAAAACATTGGCGGCTGCACAGTTGCCGCTTGAGACCCTGTCCATGCAAGTGGCATAAAAGCATCCATCAGGCTATGCAGGCATTGATTGGCCATTAGCTCCATTCTTACTTTACTAGGATGATTGAATATTTTTTCGCGTGCCAATTGCTTCGCTTGGTTGATGCCACTCTGTACACTGGTATCACAATGCGCAAACAAACTGCCTTGGAGCGTGCCTGTCAGTAACGCTTCGCTATTAGCCACAAAAGCGTCGGTAACAGTATTGACCAAACGCATCATAGCACGTGCCCGCAGTGATGCTAGGCTTTGCCTAACGGACATATGTGCTGGTAATTCTACACTACTAGGACGTTCACCTATCAATTCATAAAATATCGTCGCCACTTCGCTATAGGTTAGCATATTCAGATTGATGCCATCTTCTAAATCGATTAGTGCATAACAGATATCATCTGCCGCTTCTAGCAAGTAAGCTAATGGATGGCGCGCAAAGCCATCGTGTTGCGCCGAGCGTGGTAAGTGCAAACACGCAGCTAACTCTTCTAACTGAAATTCCTCACTATAAAAGCAGCCGAATTTTTGCACATTATAATGGTTATCATTGACATCGTTACTGTGAGTTGCCAACCATGGATATTTCATAAATGCGCCTAGCGTGGCACAAGTGAGCCGCATACCGCCCTTATCAGGATGATGCTCATTACGTGCCAACAAGCGAAACCCTTGAGCATTGCCTTCGTATGCCAATAAGTCTAATCGCTCATTGCTGCTTAAATTTTGTAAAATCGCTTGCGGTTCAGGCTGCCGAAACCAATCACGAATCGCATACTCTCCAGCATGGCCAAAAGGTGGATTACCAATGTCATGAGCGAGACAAGCCGCTTGTACGATCACACCGACGTCTGCTGGTGAGATACCTGCTGGTAGGCCGCTACCTAGTGCATCATGAATTTTTTCAGCGGCCATCATTCCCAAAGAGCGACCAATAGAAGAAACTTCTAGCGAATGGGTTAAGCGAGTATGAATACCGAGCTGATTGGTCAATGGATGTACTTGGGTTTTTTGATTTAACTGGCGAAAAGAGTGAGAAAATACCAGTCTGTCATAGTCTTTGTGAAATTGAGAGCGAGTACTGGTATTGGCATTAAATTTTTTGGAAGCACCAAGACGTTGTGAGTTAAGAAGATGAGACCATTGTGTGGTAGGGGAAGACAAGGAAGTTGGTTGATTTAGCATATCGAAACATCCGGAACCAAGGGAGCTTCTAGCATAGCAAATTAGCGCCCTTGGTACAGCTATCGTCAACTCTTTATATATCGGATACGGTGTCAGTTTTGCTTAGCCTACTATTGGTAGTGCTTTCACTCGCCTTCTTGGTATCCAGGTTATATCGAACCGACTATATTAGGATTTGGAATTAAGACTTTTTGCAATTAAAAAGCACGTCTTCCTCTTCGATAGCCACGTTACTGTCTAATGTTTTGTTTAGCAATGTTGCTTTATCATCATTTACTTGCCATATGATGCCATGAGTCTCGTCTAGGCCAATATCGCTTGTATAGATGTTAGCATCAGCAGTAGCAGTCAAATCGTATTCGATACCGTCGATAAGTAGATGCGCTGTCTGCGGTGTACTATCGTCATGATAAGAGACGCCAATAGTAGCAGTAGGCTCACAAGAAAAAGGTGTACTATTGCTAGCATGGTCGTGACCTTCATGACCCTCATGTCCTTCATGGTCGTGCCCTTCGTGTTCTTCATGAGCATGTTCATCATGAGAATGTTCATCATGAGAATGTTCCTCATGATTGTGTTCTTCATGTTCCTCGTCATGGCCATGTTCGGTATGCTCAGCATGTTCTTCAGTTGCTTCTTCAGAATCAACAGCAGAGGTGTTTTGCTGACAGCCTACTAATGCTCCTGTCATAATAGTGCCTACAAGTGCGATACCGGCAAATCTAGAAAAAGAAAAATAATTAGTCACAGTATGAGCCCTCAAATGAAAAAATAAAGATATGTTATAATATAACAGTATATAGATAAAATAAAGCCGATGATAGAGAATATCCAACATCGGCTAATTAACTTTAAATAAGCTGTACTATTTAAAGTTATACGTTAAATCTAAAGTGCATGACATCGCCATCTTGTACGATGTAAGTTTTACCTTCTAAACGTGATTTACCAGCAGCAGCAGCGCCTTTTTCACCGTTGTATTCGATAAAGTCATCATACGCAATGACTTCAGCGCGAATAAAACCTCGCTCAAAATCAGTATGAATCACGCCAGCTGCTTGCGGCGCTGTCGCACCAATAGCGACAGTCCAAGCACGTACTTCTTTTACACCAGCGGTAAAATAAGTCTGCATATCAAGCAAGTCATAGCCACCACGGATTACCTGATCAAGACCGGCTTCTTCCATATCCATTTCAGCTAGGAAGTCTTTTTTGTCGTCTTCATCAAGCTGTGAAATTTCAGATTCGATCTGATTGCAAAGCGCGATGACGATAGAGTCTTCACCAGTGGCATAGTCACGAACAGCGTCAAGGTATGGGTTGTTTTCAAAACCATCTTCAGCGACGTTAGCAATATACATGGTTGGCTTTAGCGTGATTAGACCATAGCTTCTGATCAGTTTTTTCTCATCAGCATCTAGGTTCGCCGCACGCGCAGCTTTACCTTCGGCTAATAATGGCTCAACTTTTTTGAACACATCAAGCAATGCTTGCGCGTCCTTATCACCACCTTTAGCCTTTTTGGTTTGGTTGTGGATTGCGCGCTCAACAGCTTCTAAGTCTGCAAGTGCCAGTTCCGTATTGATGGTTTCGATATCATCAATCGGGCTAACGCGGCCATCAACGTGTACCACATTGTCATCATCAAAACAGCGTACAACGTGAGCAATAGCATCGGTCTCACGGATGTTGGCTAGGAACTGGTTGCCCATGCCTTCGCCCTTTGACGCGCCTGCGACCAAGCCTGCGATATCAACAAACTCCATCGTCGTTGGTAGTACGCGTTCAGGATTGACGATGTCAGCCAATTTCTTTAGACGTGGATCTGGTACGGGCACGATACCCGTGTTGGGATCTTTGGTACAAAATGGAAAGTTTTCAGCGGCGATACCCGCTTTGGTCAACGCATTAAACAAGGTGGATTTACCCACGTTTGGTAGGCCGACGATGCCGCAATTAAAACCCATAACATTCTCTCAATGTATTAATAAAATCAGTTGGTATAAAGTTTGGTTAAATGATAAATCAAAATTGGGCACATTGTAGCAAATTTACCTGAATAGGGGTGAGGTTGTTACGGTATATGCTCAGGTTTTTACCTGATGATAATACGCCGCTTTATGATAAAAGCAGGTCATACTTGGGGCTTGAAAATGAACAAGGCTAACTAGTATGAGTGACACATAGCTTATGTGGGCTAATAAACCCTATTTTTTAATATGCTAAACTATTACACATAAATAAGGGCTTAAATTTCGCAAAAATTCAGCACATATATTCTGTCAATTTTAGCAAATCATACTTATTCTAAAGCTATAAGTAGTCAGACATAAGCTGATAATATCGCCAATATAAAATGTAAGGCAATTGTATACAATGACAACCTCGATTTTTGACACACGTCACTATAAGTATCCGCAGAACTTTCTTGAGATGAAGCCTAAACTGACTCGGCTTGAGCAGGCTATTAAAAAGTTAGAAGCAAATTTAATTGATACTGATGAGACGACGAACATCGATATTCTTAATAAAAAACTTGAGAGTGGTTTAGGATTAAAAGTAGATTATGCCAGCGAGTTAAATCCCGATCAGTTAATGGCTGCCACTACCATCGAAGGTAAAGTATTGGTCATTGCTGGAGCTGGTTCAGGTAAGACCAAAACCTTGACCTATCGGACCAGTTATCTATTAGAAAACGGAGTATCGCCTAAAGAGATTTTGCTACTGACCTTTACCCGTAAAGCGGCAAATGAAATCAAAGATCGCGCTAAGTCTTTGCTGGCAAGTAGGCTGACAAACGAAGAGCTAGCTGAAGATAAGTTGCCAACCGATAAGGCATTAAATAGTATCACTAGCGGCACCTTTCATTCATTTTGTAATATGCTGCTACGCCAGTATTCAGGGCTGCTCGGTATAAACCCAAGATTTACGATTTTAGATACTGGCGATAGTGAGGACGCTATTGACTTGGTGCATAAAGAGAAAAAGTATCCTACCCAAACCAAAGCTCAAGCCTTTCCGCGCAAAAAAACGCTACAAAATATCATATCGACGTCTAGAAACAGACGTATTCATATCCGAGAGCTGATAGAAAGTAACTATCCCGATATTGCCGTGCATATTCCTATCATCGAGCAGCTGGCAGTTGACTTCCATGAGTACAAGCGCGCCAATCACTTATATGATTTTGATGACATCATCAGCCAAGTAGTACGTCATTTAAAAACCAATGATACCTTTCGACAGCTGCTGCAAAGCCAGTATCGTTATATTATGGTTGATGAATACCAAGACACTAATATTCCGCAAAAGCAGCTGATTGACTTGATATGTGAGCCTGAGTCAGTATCGCTGATGGTAGTCGGTGATGACAATCAAAGTATTTACGCGTTTCGCGGTGCCAACTATGAAAATATTTTGCTGTTCGGTGAGACCTATCCTCATGCTAAGCTCATTAAGCTTGAGCAAAATTATCGTAGCTCGCCATCCATTTTAAACTATATCAATGCCTTGTCCGCGCAAATTACCTTGGGCTATCAAAAGCAGCTGTACTCTGATGCACCGATAGCAGGGGATAAGCCAATATTCCGACGACTCAGCGATGAGACAAAAGAAGCGAGCTATATCACTGACAAGATCGTCGCGCTAAAGCCAGAGTATGACTACAAAGACTTTGCGGTATTATGCCGTACGTCATTTCAGTCCAATTACGTACAGCTAGAATTTATGGCGCGCAATATTCCTTTCATCGTCGTAGGCGGTATCAAGTTCATTGAAAGACGGCATATCAAAGATGTGCTGGCCTTTGTCAAAGTACTCTACAATCCAAATGACACGATTGCTTGGCATCGTATCTTAACCTTGTTCAAAGGGGTAGGAGCAGTAACTGCAACACGCTTGACCCAAGCCATCACGGCTGATAACAATGCATTGGAGCCATTATTGGCAGCGCCTTTTGCCAAAAAAAGTGATCAGCTAGCGCCTTTGTACTATGCGCTCACTAAAGCACAGCAAGCTGAATCGGTCGAGGCCGCTATCGAGTACATTCTTGAGTTTTATATTCCAGTGTTAAAGTTGATTGAAGACAATTGGCGTGAGCGTACCGAAGACTTTCGGGTGCTAAAAAACTTAGCAACAGAGCACACAAGTCTTGATAGCTTTTTGGAAAACCTCGCGCTCGACCCACCGAACGATTCGGTTGCGGTTATGGGCAATTTGGATAATGGACAAGACAGTAGCAATGACAAAGTCACTATCTCGACCATTCATAGCGCTAAAGGGCTTGAGTGGCCAGTCGTGTTTGTTAATTCATTGGTAGATGGCATCACGCCGCATCATCGCTCCTTAGATGACTTTGAAGCACTAGAAGAAGAGCGTAAGCTATTCTATGTTGCCTGTAGTCGTGCAAAGACGCAGTTATATCTGACAGCACCGAACTATTTTTCCAGTTATTCTGGGTACTTTGATATGGCTTCACGCTTTATTGCAGAATTATCTGCGGATGAAGTGGCAGTAGAGACGGTAAAATCGCCTATCAAGGAAAATGATGACCCAATATGGTGGTGATTTTTTGAGGATATTACCGCCATACTGGTATTGATTGAATCTTATATATTTAAGCGTCAGTTTCCGTCTCACTATTTATATTGGCATCAATGTTAAGGTCAGTATCTATTAGTGGCTCATCAACAGTGGTGACGACTCTAGATTCAACATACGAGCTGCTATATGCCGTGTCGGTAGTGATGGGATAAATTTCTAAACGTTCCAATTCTGCTAATAAGTCTTGGATAACTTCTTTTTTACGAGTGACAAATGTGGACGCAAAGCAGCGCCAGAATTTCCAGCCCGCACGCTCCAAAATACGCTGGCGTTGCATGTCGCTATCCCATTTATCAGGCCCATGATATCTATCGCCATCACATTCAATGGCTAGACTGTTATCATTTTCACCTTCGACAACCATATCGATTCGGTAGGCACCAGCCTTGACCTGTGGAACCACTCGATAGCCTCTCTCCACCAGAATATCAAAGACTTCTGTTTCAAAGGGAGACTCACATTTATCACGCAAATCATAGACTTCTTCTTCATCTTGCATGAATGGTGCTTGAAAGTGTTTGATAAGCTCTGCTCGATAGTGATCTGCTTGGCTTAACTCATCCAGTTCAATACTGCGTATTAAATACATCCTATCGCGTGCTCTTGAAGCAGCGACATTCATTCGCTGAGCGAAGGTATCTCTCGTTTGTGCATGGGCAGCCCCGGGTGCCACTACCAATGACAAAAACATGATATCACGCTCTTTACCCTGAAAGGTTCTAGCATCACCGCAAGCAATATCAAAAGCAGTCATTACAGCTTCATCCAACTCTTTATTGAGTATCTCCATAATATTATGCGCCTGCTTATTGCCTAGCAATGAGACAACACCGATGGTTTTACCTTTGTAAGTTGGGTCAGAAACGATGGTCTTGATTTCATCGACAATAAATCTAACTTCTGATGGATTAATATTAGGGCCTTTAATAAGATAGCCATCGGTGACATAAATATCAATTAATGGAGGGTCCAAGCGCTCTGAGGGCTTTGCTTTACGCAAAGGTATCAGCTCATGGTTGTAAAACTCACGTTTTGAGAACTCAATAATAGGCGCAACACTACGAAAGTGCTCTTTTAACATCACACTGCTATCGGCAAAAACGACTTTAAATAAATCATATATTGAACGATCAGGCGACATCTGTGAGCGATAAACAGGGACTTGATTACTCAAATATTGTGCCATCAAATTACGAATTTTTTCGATATCAAGACCAACGCCTTCTGGTGACACTTGCTTATCGTCACCAACGATCAACACTTTCTTGGCTCTCATGATGGCTGGTAGTGCAGTTAAATCAGATTGAGATGCTTCATCGATGATAACCAAGTCGAAACTTCCAAATTCTGCTGGCAAGGACTCAGAAATACGATAATGCGGCATAATCCAACACGGAATAGCAGCACTTGCTCCGGCAGAGGCTTCTCGCGCTTCTCGGCGATAATAATGCGCGCCTTTGCCTGTTCCTTTACCGATACGCATAATGGCAGAGCGGTATTTTTCTAAAGATGCTCTCACGTTTGGCGTCGCATTTTCTGCGACTTTTAACCATGCTCTTTTGGTGATGGCTTCTTGATAGAGTCTAGCTAAATTTACTTCTAAACTGCCACGAGTTTTTGCCAGTTGAACCAATTCCTTGCGACCGTCGATGCTGTCGATAAAGCTCGTCAATCGGCTAAGGCGCCAAATTTTTTGCCAGTTATCCGAGGCCAAGGTGTCTTGAGAGTTATGACAAGGTTCATAACGCAATTTTTTTGCCCAAAGTGGTGCGCCGTTATCTTCAATGAGTTGGGTAACGTCAGCGACTGTCTGTAAGTCTGTTGCAAGATTATTTACTCGTTGCAGCTCATTAAGCAGTTCTTGATAGTCTGCTTGTAATTCATCATCAGATAAACTCGAATCACCAATATTTTGAGTGACAAACGCTGTCATTTTTTCACTAATACTGCCTTTGCAGCTAGCAAGGTTATTAAGTAATGTCTCTTTTAACGTGAGGTTTTCAGCCAGATTATGTCTCTTTAAATGTTGTTTAAGAGTACTTTCAACCTCAACCAAACTCTCTTTGTTATAGGGTGTTGCAGAAGTAACACTCCAATCTATAAATATAGTGCTTAACGCCTGCTTTATAGTTTGCTGTAGGTTGTTGCTATCAACGATATCATCGTACAGATGAACGGCTGAATGTAACGCAGATAAATTATCGGATGATACTTCAAATATTGGCAGGGACAGCTCATTTGATAAAGCATTCCAGCGAAGGATAAGCGCTTGAGATTTTTTTCTAAACGTTATAAAGCTAGATATATACTGCCAGTCTGCCTCACTTGATGGTGCTGATGAGACTATCGTTATAGACTCAAGGCTTTTTTTCTCAGCAGATTTACCAAAAATCCCAGCGAGACCAAATGGCTTTTTGCCTTCAGATAAATTTTTCACCGCGTCAACGAGCTCTAGATTTTTATCAAAATCATCTGTCATCGTAATAGGTTTGGTTAAATAAATGGTTCTCTCATCAAAAAGCGCTTTGATTTCATCATTCAGTATAGTGAGATGAGCGATGATGTCTTGCTTAGTCTCATTAGCTAAATCCTGCTGAATGTCAGTCGTCCAGCCCTGCCCAGCTGCTATAATTTTCTGCAGCAGCTCAGTTAAACGAGAAGTATTAGAAGTGACTTCGTGAGCAATATTTATTGTGCTAGCACTGTCATTTATTAAGCTCGGTAATTCTCCTTGCTGTTCAGCTACATTTGACTCGTTGAGATAACTCAAATCCTTATGAAGTTGTTTTATAGCATTGCTAGGTAGCATTTCTGCAACTGCAGGAATTTTTTTATTAACATAAGCCAAATCACTGCCGAGGTTTACTCTTGCATTTTTTAGCGCCGTGATATCAGCATGAGTAAATCGAGGCTTAAATGTCTCTTCTATACCCAATTTATCGGGAAATCTGTCTATCAACTGTCTGTTTTGAGCGACCTCAGTCGCCGCATCTATAGGCTTGATAGTCTCGTTATCGATAGTGATATCATCAAGATTTAACCGTGCCCAAGCCGTGATTTTATTGTCAGTGTTGGCTAACTGTGCATGAATAGTATCAATTTGATTGTCAAACATGAGGATGTCTTTTTTGTAGGCATCACGATTGATACTAGACACTTCACTCGATATTTTTTTGATGGCATGTTCAAACTGCTTTAAACCCTCGTTCTCGCTGGTCAGTAGACTAACGGCGAGGGGGCGAATAGATTCAGGTAGTTGTCCTTGCAGCACCTTTAATGCAGGGTCTTTCATTGACGTGACCAGTACCCGCTTGCCAAGGGCTAAGTAGTGACAAATGACATTGGCAATAGTATGGGTTTTTCCTGTACCGGGTGGGCCTTGAACGACCACCCCATCGTAGACATCCAGTTGTTGTATGATTTGTACTTGCTCATCGTTGAATGCTTTGGGGAAATATAGTTCGGCTGGCGCGCTGATATAGCTATCACTGCCGCTCACCGTTGATAAACCACGATAAGCAGGAAATATGGCTTCTTTGTTTTCTGTGGCGGGTTCCGTCAATATTGCTTTAAGTGCGCTCGGTAAATTGATGTCAGTGACCGTTTCTAGCTGCATTGATAGGTTGTTCAAATCTTGTAAAAATATGTTATTGCTTCTGGGACGCGCCATAATGACCCATGTGTCAGTAACAATTAAGCTATTCCGCACTTTAGGTATTTTTCGATCATCTGCATTATTATGATCTGGCTGATAAATGCCAGAGGAGTCAAGCAAAGTAACGGCTGATTTCAAGATAGGCTCATAGCTACTTGGCAAAAAAGGATTTAATGAAACATCTTCTGAACCATAAAACTCTTTACTATTTTTTAATAACTTAGCCAAACCTTGATTTTCTTCTATAGAAAAAGGTTCGGTTTCAAGTGTAGGAGTGGATAGGGTAGGCTTGATGAGTAACGCCATCGTTTTTTGATCTAAGGTGATTTCAACGGATTGCGTCAATAGGGGATACTTTATCTGCTTACTATTTTGCTCATTGTTATTGCTTTTTCTTAGAGCAATGCCCACACCCCATACTAACTCTAGCTGTGCATCAGCTAGATTGCCTTGAAGCTGTTGATTAAGCATGAATAGGCTAGAATATAAAGCAATACTTTGGCGGACGAGTTTCTCTTGTGCTAGCCAAGGTTTCCAAATTTCTTTGAGATAATCGTTAAATTCCTTTTGTACAAGACCTCTTTCCGAAAAATCTTTTAAATAAACCTCTTTTTCTGATGATACTTCTATGTCTAATAATTCATTGTGATAGGTGTCATCAACTTCAAATGGTGTAAATGCTTCTTCATAAGCGATAACACCATCATCTATTAGATTTTTTATATTGATTTTTTCTTGCAATAAAGGTTGATCGCTGAATTTTGCTGGAAACCTTAACCAGTTTGCTAATAGTGAGCTGTTGGGTTTAGGTGCTGAATTTTCACGTAATCGTTCCACACGAAGCCAAACGTCCTCGGAGAAATCATCAGTGATGTTCAGGCTGATACCTGGCAAGCCTATTACTTGTTCCTCAGTACAAGTGAACTCACTATGCTTAGTAAAATCTTGAGTAGGCGTTTTTTTCATCAAAGCACACTGCTTAATGAACTCAATCTGAGAGGCCAGTCTTTGTGCGTAAATACTCATTTGTTAAACCTTCTAAATCATCAAAATTTAAGCCCTGACCTCTCTGTCACATTACAAATACTGTTTATCAGTCTTTATAATAAAACTGCTCAGGCGGTTGATAAGTTTTAAATCAGAAAATACTAAACTATAGCACAGAAATTCATAGGGCTAAGTCGTATCTAATATTTTAAAAAATGATGGCTAATCATTACTATTTCATCAAACAAACTTCAACTATTCCTATCAAAAATACCTTCTCAAAAACCCCATAACCAAAAGTATGTGACGCGAAAATATTTCTCAGATAAGGGTTTTAAATTTATTCTAATGCGTTACTATTACCACCTTATTCTGTTAGACCCTTATATTTGATACTCTGTATTAACACCCTAAGAAAAGGATAGGTTATGCGCTACGAAGTTATCGTTATCGGTGCAGGTATGGTTGGCACGTCAATCGCGTGGCATCTACAAAAAAACAACTCAAATGTATTATTGTTAGACAAAAAATTGCCAGGGTCAGAGACCTCATATGGTAATGCAGGATTGATTCAGCGCGAAGCCATTCATACACATCCTTTTCCGCGTCAGCTGACAGAAATGATCAGAGTGTTGCCGAACCAAGGTACTGATATTCGCTATCGTATCCCGGCCATTTTGCGTTATCACCAAGCGCTGCTTCAGTACTGGAAATACTCTACGCCTGCTTCAGTCAAAAAAATCGAATCAGAGTGGCAGACGTTGATTGAGCATTGTACCAGTGAGCACCAAACCATGATTAGCGCTTCTGGTGCTGACGAGCTCATTACTCGTGATGGTTGGTTACAATTGCATCGCTCAGAAGAGACGTTCAAAGAAGCGCAAGTATCTGCCATTGATGCGCGCAATCAAGGGGTTGAGCATAATGTGTTGAACCTTGAAGAACTAAAAGCAATGGAGCCTAGTGCCAATTTTGAAGGTTTCGTTGGTGCTATTCATTGGAAAAACTCTTGGCAGGTGTCAAACCCAAGCTCGCTCGTAAAAGCCTATGCAAAAAACTTCCAAGATATGCAGGGTACGATCAAAGAAAGTGATGTAAAAGAAATCGTGCAGGATGGTGAAGGCTGGAAAATCATCACTGATAATGAAACTTACTATAGTGATAAATTGGTCATCGCAGCAGGTCCATGGTCTAATGATTTGATCAGACCAATGGGTTACAATTTGCCGTTGTTCCCAATGCGTGGCTATCATCAGCATTTCAAAGTGACAGAGAAAAACACTATCAATCATAGCATGTTTGATATGGACAAAGGCTTTGTCATGGGTCCAATGCAGCAGGGTATCCGTATTACCACTGGTGCTGAGATGACGACTATGAATGCGCCAAAAAACTTTGGCCAATTAAAAACGGTCTTGAAGCTTGCTAAAAAAATCTTGCCATTAGAAGATGCGGTTGAAAGTGAAGCATGGGCAGGATCACGTCCTTGTATGCCAGATATGAAGCCAGTCATCGGACCTGCTGATAAGCATGACAAACTATGGTTCGCATTTGGTCATAGCCATCAAGGCTTTACCTTAGGGCCAATGACAGGTCGCTTGGTTGAAGAGATGATTCACAATAAGCCTGCATTGGTCGATCTTGCACCATTTAGCGCCCAGCGTTTCTCTAACTAAAAGGATGTCTGATATATAGTTAATCCAATTTAAGAGTGGTACAAGGCAACCGAGTGCAGATATATATGTCATACTTCAAGCGAGGTTAACGCTGTAACGCTTTTATAGTGGATTGACTATAGTGAGCACAGATTTAAATCAATAAATTGAAGGTAGATAACATGATTAAGAAGCTACACAGCACGCCACGCATGAGCAGAACCGTAATCCATAACCAAACTATCTATTTGTGTGGTCAGGTAGGTAATGCAGAAGACGATATCAAAGCGCAAACATTGACTTGTCTAGAAAAAATCCAAACGTTGCTAGAAGAAGTGGGTAGTGACAAATCAAAACTACTATCAGTCACGGTTTGGATCAAAGACATGGCAGACTTTGCTGCTATGAATGAAGTCTATGACCAGTGGTTTGAAGGTATTCAGCCACCAGCTCGCGCTTGTGGTGAGTCAGCTTTAGCACGTCCTGAGCTATTGGTTGAGATGATCGCTATCGCTGCGGAGTAAAGACTGCTTGTAGCACCTATAGCCAAAACAGCAGTAGTAAAAAAGGCCATGATAGTGATATCGTGGCCTTTTTTATGCTTGGCAATAAGTAAATTTAATTACTGCAAAACAGCGTGCTAGCTTTCTAGATAAAGCCTACGCTATATGACGTTAGCTAAGCAGTGCAGTGATTAGCATAATATTGATTAGCACCCTTTCCATACCGCTTGGCGCTTCTCAATAAAAGCATCAATCCCTTCACCCACATCGTCTGCCATCATATTGCCCGTCATAACTTCACTGGCATAATCATACGCATCTTCGACGTTCATGCTCAGCTGCTTATAAAACATATCTTTGCCAGTTCTTACTGCTACCGGAGACTTGGTAGTAATTGTCGTTATCAGTGACTGTAGTATTTGATCAAGTTGCTCTGCTGGCGCAACTCGATTGATCAATCCATATTGTAAAGCTGTGTGCGCATCGATAAATTCACCTGTGATTAGCATTTCAAACGCTTGCTTACGAGGTAGATTACGACTGACAGCAACGGCAGGCGTGGAGCAGAAAAGTCCCACATTTATCCCAGAAGTGGCAAATTTTGCATCGTCAGCGGCAACGGCCAAGTCACAAGCGGCAACCAGCTGACATCCTGCGGCTGTGGCAATGCCCTGTACTTTTGCAATGACGATTTGCGGCATACGGTTGATGGTAAGCATCATTTTGCTACATTGCTGGAATAGGGTACGGTGAAATGCTGCATCTGTATGCGTGCGCATTTGTTTTAGATTATGACCAGCACAGAACGCCTTGCCTGTCGCTCGAATCACCACGACTCTAATCGTGTCATCCTGAGCGATTTTGTCTAGCTCTGCTTGCATGGCAGACAACACTTCAACGGACAACGCATTAAATTGCTTGGGTTGGTTTAAGGTGAGCGTGACTGCGCCACTGTCTTTATGGTCTTCTCTAATAACCAGAAGGTCATCTAAGTCTAGAGTAATATCAGATTGTGTCATTTATCATCCTTGATAATGGGTGGTTTGGTTTGGCAAATGCTACTATTTATAAATTTATACCAAGCGTCTTAAATAGTAGCATGGCTCATATTCTATACAATAGGTGACTGACATAAAAAGTTCACAAAAAAATAGCGCACTCAGATGATGAGTACGCTATTGGTTTTTCAGTCAGATATCATCTAAATATATACTAACTTAAATTTATACTAAGCTGTATTTATACTGAACCTAGTACGCGCCTTCGCTATAGATAAGCTCGTAGCTGTGGCTATATATCTCAACGATGTTACCGAACGGGTCTTCCATATAAATCATACGGTAAGGTTTTTCGCCAGGGTAGTAGTAGCGTGGTTTTTCCATACGCTTTTTACCGCCTGCTGCAACCATACGCTCAGCCAACTCTTCAACATTTGGATCTTGAACGCAGAAATGAAAGATCCCCGTTTTCCAGTATTCAAAATTGTTTTCAGGGTTTTCTTGGTTTTTGAATTCAAAAATCTCAACACCGATACGGTCACCAGTAGATAGATGAGCAATACGGAAGCTGCCCCAACCTGCACCGAATACTTCAGTACACATCTCACCAATCGGGCTATCATCTTCGACAATCTCAGTTGGTTCCATGATGGTGTACCAACCCATCACTTCAGTATAAAATTTTACGGCGGCATCTAAGTCAGAGACTGAAAGACCAATGTGCGAAAAACTTCTTGGATAAACGTTGTTCATAATTTGTGCTCCTGTTTGCTGTACTCTTGTTTAACGTGAGGCCAGTATACAAATGCATCTTCATTATGTAAAATTATTAAATGTTATATAAATAAGTATAAAACGTAATGATAAATATCACATGGCTACGAACTTTCTGTACGCTTGCTGAAGTTGGGCACTTTACTCGTACCGCTGAACGACTATATATGACGCAGTCTGGTGTGAGCCAACACATAAGTAAGTTAGAAGAGCAACTAGATACAGATTTGTTGATTCGACAAGGAAAGCAGTTTTCATTGACCAATGCAGGTGAGCAGCTTTATAAAGAAGCAGGCGAGATATTGCAGCGATTATCAAATTTAGAACAGCGTATCGGTGAAGATCCACCTTATGAAGGATTGGTGCGTTTGATGTCACCGGGTAGTGTGGGACTTAAGCTGTATCCGAAGCTTTTGACACTACAGCAGCAGCATCCAAAGCTAGTGATTGATTACCGCTTTGCACCCAATTCTGATATTGAGCGGGCGCTGGCAAATCACGAGATTGATATTGGCTTTATGACGGATATCTCAGATGATGAAACGGTTAGCTGCAAGCCTATGGCGCAAGAAGCATTGATACTAGTAACTCCTGCGATTACAGTAGAGCCCAGCTGGGAGCAGCTTATCGAGCTTGGGTTTATCGATCATCCGGATGGCTCCCATCATGCAGGCATGCTACTGACTGCCAATTATGAGCAATTCCAGCATATTAATGAGTTTGAGAAAAAAGGATTTTCGAATCAGATTGGACTGATACTAGAGCCAGTCAGTAGAGGAATCGGTTTTACTGTTTTGCCAGCACATGCCGTGGCTGCTTATCCAAAGCCTGAGCTTATTAGGAGCCATGACTTGCCAGTTGCCGTGAGTGAAACCTTGTACCTTGCGGTAAGACGACAGCAAGCACTCTCTAATAGAATGCATACGGTCATTGACGAAGTTAAAAAATGGCTATAGATATTTTGAAAGTGATAAATGCACAGCTATTGAATTAACAACCCTGCATTAGCTGTGCATTTAATAGAAGATACTTATTGATAGATTGTATTTATGATAGATCGCGTTTACGATAGGTTGCGTCTACTTTAAAGACTGCCCAAGCCTGATACTGGCAGCAATATTGACAGCAGTGGTCTCAATATTGTTGTAAGCAGAGCCTAACACGTTATCGATTGTGTCTACTTTTTGGATACTTGGCATGACAACATCGAACTGACTGGTTTGAGCAGGTTTTAGTCCATCGACACTGCCGCAGATAGCGATAACAGGTGTACGGCTAGCCTTAGCGATTTGGCTGATACCGCCTGCCACTTTACCCATGGCTGTCTGCGCATCAAGCTTACCTTCGCCAGTGATAACGACATCTGCCTTTGCGATATGCTGTGACAGGTGAGCCACTTCGGCAACCGTATCAAAGCCTGACTTTAGCTGAGCTTGAAAGAAGGTCATCATCGCATAGCCAAGACCACCAGCAGCGCCAGCACCTTCAACGTATTGACAGTCTTCATAGCCATGCTGTCCACATATAGTAGCAAAATGACTGAGTGCCTTGTCCAAGGTGTTGACTTGCTCTGGGCAAGCACCTTTTTGTGGGCCAAATACTGCGCTTGCGCCTAATAGACCGCACAATGGATTGGTCACATCACAAGCAACTTCAAATACCGTGTCTGATAGCTTTGCATGAAGGTTTGTGTTATCGAGCTTATGTAAGCTGGCAAGTGCGCCGCCCCCATGGGTCAGTAGGCTGTCATTGATGTCATGAAATGTTATGCCTAACGCCATTAGCATACCAAGCCCTGCATCATTGGTTGCGCTACCACCTAGTCCAATAACGATACGTTTAGCACCTTCTACTAACGCATCTTCGATCAGCTCCCCAACACCATAACTGCTCGCAATAACAGGATTACGCTCATCAGCTGTCAGCAGATGCAATCCGCACGCTTGAGCCACTTCGATAACAGCGGTCGCGTCGGGCAATAACAGATACTTTGCCGTAATCGGTCTCATCAACGGGTCATGTACTCTGACTTCTTTCCAGCGCCCGCCCAATACATAAGATAGTACCGCTGAGGTGCCTTCACCGCCATCGGCCATTGGCAACAGCTTGTAGTCAGCATCTGGAAACACTTGGCTAAAACCAGATTGAATGGCATGGCACACGTCCAGTGCTTCTAAACTTTCTTTAAATGAGTCAGGTGCGATCAAAATTTTCATACGGCTCTCTTTGAATATCTTAATGACACGATCATTGCGATAGTGTCATGTTTTAAAACGTTTACTTAACAATCATCAAATAAACGTCTGTAGAAATACCCAATTTCATGAACTAGATAAACACTAGGGTCAATAACCAGATAAATACGATGCTAGTCACACCTTGGATACCAGTGGCCATTGAATGAGCTTTGTACGCTTGTGCCACACTCATGCGACTAAACTGGCTAACAATCCAAAAGAAGCTGTCATTGGCATGTGAGATGGTCATGGCACCGGCACCAATTGCCATCACGCAAAACACGCGTCCAAGTTCGCTATCTAGGCCAATCTGGCTCAATAGTGGGGCAACCATAGCAGAAGTAGTAACCAATGCGACTGTGGTTGAGCCTTGTGCTGTTTTTAGCGCAGCAGAGACGATAAATGGCATGAAGATACCTAAACCCAAAGCAGATAGCGTCGAACCTAGGTAGTCACCAATTGGCGTCACTTTTAGCATGGCACCAAACGCGCCACCAGCTCCAGTGATCAACAGAATAGGGGCTGCTACTACCAAACCTTGCGAGATACTATCGCTGATTTCTTGCGTTTTTTGGCTTGATTTAATTAAGAAGAATGATAAGAACAAACCTATAAGTAACGCAGTTAATGGGTTACCAATGAATATTAAGATCTCCGCTACCATGCTACTGCCAAACGGTGCGCTTGGGAAATTAGCAACCGAAGACAGACAGATCAGGATAATCGGCACGATAATCGGTAAAAAAGCCATTGTTGCTGAAGGCAAGTGGCTGTAATCATCACGAGTCTTCATTCCTTCAGGCATTGCTACTGGAGCAGCATCTACCGCATTGATATTGTCAGGAGTGGCATTAAGAAAGCGATTAGACCACCACCAGCCAGCCAGTACCGCAATGGCTGTCACGACCACACCGACCATAATGACCAAACCTAAGTTTGACTCTAGACCTAAGTTACCTGCAGCTGCAATTGGGCCTGGCGTCGGTGGTACAAAAGTATGGGTAGCGTATAGACCAGTGGCCAAAGCAATACTCATCGCCACACTTGATACGTTTAAGCGCTCAGCTAAAGACTCTTTCAAAGAGTTCAAGATAATATAGCCAGAATCACAAAACACAGGTATTGAAACCACAGCCCCGACGATAGACATGGTCAAAGTAGGGAAGCGTGGCCCCAGTACTTTAATGACTGACTCTGCCATTACGATAGCCGCACCCGTTTTTTCAAGAATTAAGCCAATAATCGTACCAAATACAATCACAAGACCGATATAGCCTAAGATACCACCAAAACCATCAGAGATCGTTTTTGCGACAGTGTTAAGTGGTACTTGATAAAATAGTGCGACCAAGAAAGCAGACAAGATCAATACTAAAAAAGGATGCCACTTTAGTTTTGCGGTAGCGAAAATAATAAAAAGAATGGTCAGCACAAGCCAAAATACAATCATCACTGTCTCAATATGGTTTATATATTAATAGGTTATCGATCTAAATATTTATCAATAACGATACAAAATTTTAAAGGGGCATATTCTATATCAAATGACAGCGACTAGGAAATACATTCGACAGAAATATGGCGCTCTTTGTCATTACATGCCATAAATATGATATTGAACTATAAAGATTGATTTTAATACAGCTACAAAAGTATAAGTGCAGAAAATACTGACATAAAAAAACTGGCCATCTAGAATGACCAGTTCTTGTCTAAACAATATTTACTTACCTGAGTAATAACTATTTTTAAGATAAGTATTCTAAGAAGTGCCCTGATTGATAGTTAGGCAATTTTATCAAAAAAAGCCTTATTATTGGTAGCAGTTGCATCATCAAAGCTGACGTAAATTCCTTGATCATCTAGCGTGGCATACCAATGATCGTCATTGCCACTGGTCAGCAGCTGGAAGTATTTATCATTGACTATTCTACCTACTGTATATACTTCACCTTCGGAATAGTATGCATTACCTTGAATACAGATGAGTTTGTCATTGGTATGGATGTTATTATTGTCTTTCATATTCTTGCGCCCTATTAGTACATTAGATAGCAGTAGATTATCAATTTTGCTAATTGCAATGAAGATGATTATATATGCAGTATCTTGTTGTTTGGTATAGTATTTTTAAGGGAGTTGTTGCATTTAGTTACTACAACATTGCATAGAAAACACCGTTATCATATAAATAGATTTCTTGAGAATCCTAAGCTGTTTAGGAATATATAAAATCCTAATTTATCCAGATAAAGGAGTGCAAGTTAGCGATATAAATAGTATAAATACATAGACTTTAATGTCAAAAATGACGCACGTAAAAAAGCCAGCAACCTAAGTTGCTGGCTTTTTGCAGACTGAGTTTAACTACATAGAAGATTACTCTTCAGAATAGTCTTCTTCAGCAGCTTCTTCATCAGCTGAATCTTCGTTGTTACCATCTTCAGAAAGAATAGTAACTAAGATGCTAGCAGTAACGTCATGGTGTAGCTGAATATCAACATTGTATTCGCCAACTTGACGTAGAGTGCCTTCAGGTAGCT
>Ga0209295_1000113_pt1 | contig 99872 bp, 83 predicted proteins | sample Porto_5metaG_FD_187428 | JGI IMG/M metagenome (GOLD analysis project Ga0209295, IMG submission 187428) | Marine algal microbial communities from Porto, Portugal - Porto_5 metaG (SPAdes) (version 2) | ecosystem: Host-associated > Algae > Red algae > Unclassified | place: Portugal: Porto...
CCTCGCGGCGTACGATTAGCATGAGCTTGGCATGGGTCTTGTAACCGACGATACCGTAGACCACGACCGCGCCTGCTTCTTGTAGATAGTTGGCAACTGCGATATTAGACGCTTCATCAAAACGCGCCCGCAACTCAATGACGGCCGTGACTTCTTTGCCATTACGAGCGGCGGCTGCAAGTGCTTTGACGATTTCTGAATTGGTGCCTGAGCGATATAGCGTTTGTTTAATTGCCAATACCTTGGGATCGCTGGCCGCTTGCCAAAGTAAATTAATAATCGGTGAGAACGCATGAAAAGGATGATGAACCAGCACATCGCTTTTACGCATGGCGGCGAACATACTGGTCGATTTATCTGACTTATCCATTTCTCGGCGAAATGCCTTTGGCACGACATGAGTAAATGGCTGGTAGCGTAGCGCAGGAATATTAAAGTCAAACAGCAAACGCGTTAGGTTGACTGGGCCATTGACACGGTATAGTTGATTGTCATGCAGTTCAAACTCATTGAGCAGATACTCACTGATATGCGTTGGGCAATCGGTTGTGACCTCAAGACGTACTTTATCACCGAAGCGGCGGTTTTCGAGCTCGCCTTCTAGTGCTTTGGCAATGTCTTCGACATCATCGGCCAAATCTAAATCGGCATTACGTGTCAGCCTAAATTGATGACAACCAGTTACACTCATTCCAGGGAATAGCTCACCGATATGCTCATGAATGATAGCGGATAGCATCACATGATGCTCTTTGCCACCAGTCAGTTCATCTGGCAGGCGAATCACACGCGGTAGACTACGCGGCGCAGGCACAATCGCCAAGTTAATATCGCGTCCAAAGGCGTCTTTGCCTTCCAACGTGGCAATAAAGTTTAAGCTTTTATTTACAAGACGCGGGAATGGATGCGCAGGATCAATACTAATCGGCGTCAATACGGGTACGACTTGCTCCGTAAAATAGCGCTTCATCCATGCAGACTGCTCAGCGTTTAGCTCATCACGTTTGAGGTAACGAATATCTTCGAGCGCGAGCGCTGGCAAGATATCCTCATTGAGAATACGGTACTGCTCACTGATTGCCGCATGAGTGATAATAGATATCTCGTTTAGCACTTCGCTAGGACGCATGCCATGAGCACTGGTCGATACATCACCGATATTGAGCTTTTGCATGATACCAGCGACCCGAATCTCAAAAAACTCATCAAGATTGGACGAAAAAATAATCAAGAAAAATAAGCGTTCAAGCAATGGGTGACGCGAACTAGATGCCTGCGCCAATACCCGCAGATGAAACTGTAATAAAGACAAATCGCGATTGATATAACTGCTCGGTGAATAACTACCATCTTCTGAGCGTTGCCATTCAATTTCTGCTAAGTCATTTTGGCTATTATCTACACTAATGTCTTTATCAATATTGTCATTAGCGCCATCTTCAACATTATTAACGTCAATCATATCGTTAACATCACCGCTGCCCTGATTGTTAGTCATCTCTACCACGTCACTACTCCTTTTGCGTTATCGATACGCCATCATCTTTTATCGTTATGTCTTTATTAGGGTATATCCTAGGGCGTGTCTTCATTTCAAAAATGGCGATAAAAATGAGATAAATTGCCGCCAAACAAGAAAAATAGCGCAGATAATATCGGGATATTAGCCAGCTATTTGACGATGTTTAGCCATTTTTAGCCCATTTAGATGACTATCGAGTGAATTGAAGACACGCCCTAGTCTTATTCAAAATAGCCGAGCCTACAACATCCGATCCTATAATCTAGCTCAACCTTAATGCTTTACATTTACGAAGATGCTTGCGGTAATACGGCATTTTTCATGCGTTTTTTGATAATACGTTGCTTGTTACGCAAACGCTTATCACCTTGATTGTCTTCGTAGTACTTTGGATTGGTAAGCATCGCAATCAGAAGCGCTGACTCATCTCGGTTTAGATTGGCCGCAGACTTATCGAAATAATGATGCGCTGCCGCGTCTATACCATAGATACCATTACCAAACTCCGCCACATTTAGGTAAGCGGTCATAATGCGCTGCTTGTCCCACAAGGTCTCAATCATCACAGTGATGACAGCCTCTTCAGCTTTACGCACATAAGAGCGATGCGAAGTGAGGAACAAGTTCTTTGCCAATTGTTGAGTAATCGTTGAGCCGCCAGCAGACATTTTGCCTGTCTCTTCATTTTTCTTTTGCGCGGCCTTAATTCCTTTAAAATCAAAACCGCTGTGCTGACTAAACGTCGAGTCTTCACTCACAATCGCCGCTTGCTTGGCAGATTTGGCAATCGCATCATATTCAGCCCACGTCTGAGTGACCGTGCCGCCCGTTAGGCGATGCGTCAACATAAACATACTGTTATTGATTGGCTGTGTTTTCCAAATTAATAGTAGCCCAACGACCAATATATGGAATGCGACAACCAATAGCATAATTGCCAATAACAGACGTTTGATAAATGTGCCAAAACTTGCCATGCGCGATATCCGAGTGGTTAAAAAAGTAATAAGATAAGATAGATACTCTATTAATGACTATAAACATCAACTAAGAATCAATGATTGTAAACGGGCTATTTATAGCCAATCATTAACTGTTGAGCATTCGTCATTAATAACGATCAATAGCAGGTCATCTTACCTAATCTCACAATCGCTGTCATTATTTACCCCACTTCTTTATGATGTAATGACCGTTAAAGTATTTTATGTTTTAAATAAGCGCGTGCTGAGCATCAGCGCTTTACAATCAGTATGAAGATAAGAGACTACCCATGCACGATGATAATATAGAAGTATTACGAGCGCGTGTTATTGCAGCAAACCCAAGCCTCAACACCGCTGAAAATAACAATCAATGGTGGCTACTCGGCACCTCAGGCTGCCATTTATGTGATATTGCTGAGCAAATAATCACTCAGTTTCAGGCGGTACAACCGATTAGCTACCAACATGTCGATATTGCAGACTTTGATGAAGCGCTTATGATGGAATTTGCCACCACTATTCCTGTGATTTTGACGCCATCCAAACGATTAAACTATCCGTTTTCGGTGATGGATTTGCAGCAGCTGCTCGCTTAATAGCATTATACCTATAACAAAGACGCCCAATTACGATGATAAAGTGGTGAGAAATCATGAAAGATTTAAAACCTGTCTTAAAGAAAGTAACAGAGATTGAAGACCTGCGCCGTGTCGCCGAGCGTAAAGTGCCGCGTATGTTTTATGACTATGTCGATTCAGGCTCATGGACTGAGACCACGTATCGCAGTAATGAAACTGACTTTGACCGTATCAAACTGCGCCAGCGAGTATTGGTCGATATGGACAATCGCAGTCTAGCGACACAAATGATTGGCGAGTCCGTCAACATGCCCGTCGCCATCGCCCCGACTGGGTTCACTGGTATGATGTGGGCAGATGGCGAGATTCATGCCGCGCGTGCTGCTGAAAAATTTGGCGTGCCCTTCTCGCTCTCGACCATGAGCATCTGCTCTATCGAAGATATCGCTACTCATACCAGCAAGCCGTTTTGGTTTCAGTTATATGTCATGCGCGATCAAGACTATATGGCCAATCTGATTCAACGAGCCAAAGATGCCAATTGTTCAGCACTGATATTAACTGCCGACTTGCAGGTCATGGGTCAGCGTCATAAAGACATCAAAAACGGCTTGTCTGCACCGCCTAAACCGACCCTTACCAACATCATGAACCTAATGACCAAGCCGCAGTGGTGTATGAATATGCTAGGCACCAAACGTCGTAGCTTTGGCAATATCGTCGGTCATGCCAAAGGCGTTGAAGACTTGTCCTCATTGAGCTCATGGACAGAAGAGCAGTTTGATCCACGTTTGAGCTGGGATGATGTGGCGCGTATCAAAGATATGTGGGGCGGCAAGCTGATTATCAAAGGCATCATGGAACCTGAAGATGCCATCATGGCGGCCCGTAGCGGTGCCGATGCACTGGTCGTCTCAAACCATGGTGGCCGTCAATTGGATGGCGCACTGTCTTCTATTTCTGCGCTGTCTGACATCGTACAAGCTGTCCATGCTGAGGATAGCGATATCGAGGTATGGTTAGATAGTGGCATTCGCTCTGGTCAAGATGTGCTAAAAGCGATTGCGCTAGGTGCGAAAGGCACGATGATTGGTCGCGCTTTTCTCTATGGATTGGGCGCTTATGGTGAAGACGGCGTACGCCGCGCGCTTGAAATTATCTATAAAGAGTGTGATATCTCAATGGCATTCTGCGGTCATACTGATATCAATACTGTCACGGACGATATCTTGGTAAAAGGTACTTATGAGAACCTTAAAGTTGGTCACTTTTAGAACTATCCGTTTTTAAGAACTTTCGATTTCTAAGAACTTTCGATTTCTAAGAGCTTGCTAGTTTTAAAAGCTATCAGCCATAAAGATTATAAAAACTTGTACCATGATGACCTGCTGATAAATAACATTATCTGACCATACCCTTTATACTATATATACAACATTTTGATGATATCTCGCTTTTATGACCATTCAACAACTATTAAAAACTGCGCCCGTCACTACCCTGCTACTAGCCAGCTTTATTGGGCTATTTGTTATGCAGATATTGACAGGTGTCGATGCCAATAACCCTTCAACTGAAGCGCTGCTCAAATGGGGTGCTAATGCGTTGCCATTTACCATGGGCGATGATCCTTGGCGATTGGTCAGTAGTGCGTTTTTGCACATTGGTCTGATGCATTTATTGTTTAATGGGTTTGCCATGTATTTCTTTGGTCAGATTGCCGAGCCGATGTTTGGCTCAGCCAAGTTTTTGGCATTATTTTTGCTGGCGGCAATCGGTGGTAACTTACTCAACAGCTATGTGACGTGGCAAAGTATTTTGGATGGTACGGGACAGCCTGGACTATCAGCTGGCGCATCAGGCGGTATCATGGGCATTGGCGCGGCACTATTAATCGCGGCACTGTTTAAAATATCGGTGAATGGCATGGTGCTCAATCTTAAGAGCCTAATATTTATTATGGGCATCAACCTCGTCTATGGGTTTGCCGTACCGGGTATTGATAATGCTGGTCATATCGGTGGCGCAATCACGGGACTAGTGATTGCATTGGCTTTTGCCATTGGCTACCGTCAGCGATTGGCAGTTGCCATACAAAACGCAGCGATTCAGCAGCAGCGCACATTAAACGCTTATCAAACCAACTACTCATACAGCACTCACAACAACTCACCATATGATAGTCAGTATAGTGGCCAATATCGTGAACAACATGATAATCAAGGCCGCTATGACGCCAACTCTATCGACCAGTCACCTCACCTTGATGCCAACTCAACCGAGCAAGATACTGCGTTTGCCAACAATGAAACGAATACAGCAGACATATATGCTGAAAGCGTTACTGCTAACAATTCACCGTTAAGTAATGAAGCTGTTCATAATAGTATTGAACCCAAAGCACTTAAAAAACCTTCTATTATTTGGCAGCTATTACCATGGCTTGCGATGCTACTTATTAGCATTGGTTTTGTCTGGTGGTGGCAAGATATTCACCAGCAATTACTACAAGTACTAAAAGCCATTGAGTAAATGCTCATACTTATCTATCATTGCTATATAGCTCCCAAAAACAGCATACTGACCAACATTACTGATTCATTTTACTGCTTGCCCTTTTGAACACGTTTTGCTTACTCGCACCACTCAGTTATTTATACTCACTTACGAGATCCAATTATGTTAAAACTTGCAGCGCTACCTAATATCTCTACACGTACTATGTTTAGCGCGTTCACCGCTACTGCACTACTCAGTGTGGCTAGCATGTCTAACGCCGCACTTTTTAATGACAACTTGCCGACTGACAAAGATGCTGAGCTCAGCGTTGGGGTCAACGTCATGGCAGTTAAATCAGCCTATGATCTCGAAGACAGTACTGAAGTGCGCGTGCTACCAGGTGCATTTTATGACAACAACAAAGTCTATGTACGCGGTGCGCAAGCTGGTGCGTATCTGATCAATGACGGTGTCAATCAGCTATCTGCTTATGCCAAGCTTGCGGGTTCTGAGTTTGAACCTGATGATGCCAATGGCGCACTGCAAGGCTTAGATGAGCGTAAATCATCAGCAGAAGCAGGTCTAAGCTATCAGCGTCGTACGGCTATTGGCGGCATCCGCGCGCAGATAGGTGCTGATGTATTAGATCGTAGTGGCGGTAATACGGCTCGCTTGACCTACCTTTCTAGAATCACTAAAGGCAAGCTAACGGTCTATCCAAGTATTGGCTTTGAATATCATGATGCTGACTACAACGAATACTACTATGGTGTCAGTGAAAAAGAGGCTGCTAAAACGGGCGTTGACGCTTATAAATCCAACTCAAGCCTGAATCCGTATATCAACATTAGCGCTAACTATGACTTTAATGAGCGCTGGGCAGGATTTGCCAATCAAAGCGTGAGCTATGTACCAAATGAGCAGTACGATAGTCCAATGGTAGATTCACGTACTGAAGCGGCGACGACACTTGGTTTGCTTTATAAATTCTAGTTGAGCTTAGAAGTTTGATATAAAAAAGCCGAGCATTTTGCTTGGCTTTTTTTATTTCGAAATGTGTTGAACATTAAGTTGACATACTGAATAATTATGTAAAAGACATTAAGTAACGCCAACTGTCAATTCAATTATAGAACTCGCATATATTATAGAACGATTGATACCATTATTAAGCTACCCTACTTGCTATAACTATCTCAAAACACATAGTTTTTTTAATAGATTCAGAAATTAACATAAAAGGAAGAAGATATGCATGGAATAAATATAAATAATAAGCCAGAAGGAGATATAATTTGGAGAGGTCTAGGAGGGCATTTTGATTCCATCTCTCAAATAATAAATGAGTTTATAGATAATTCAATTTCGAACTTCAAAGGTAATAACCCTATTATTAAAAATATTGTGATCTGTATTGAGGAAAAGGCAAACAATAAAGTTTTTATTTCGATAGAGGATTCTGGAACAGGTTTTAAGAATTTAGACTCAGCATTTACTTTAGGAGCTCAAAATGCCAAAGACTCTCCTATGAATGAGCATGGTTTTGGATTCAAACATGCTCTTGCTACAGCAAACCCTGATAATAATTCTTGGCATATTTGTACTAGAGATGAAGAACAATCCAAAAAACAAAAGTATACTGAAATTGAAGCTTCTTATAAATTTGAAGGCTTTAAAGCATATCAAGTGGATACGCATGATAAAGAATGGCCTGGTCGTTTAAATGGATCTGGAACTTACCTATCTTTTACTTGTTCTGAAGACCTGTTCAAGACAGTGACTGAAGGTCACCAAGGAAACTTTGGTTTCGAGACAAGAGTAGAGTTTTTAATTGAAGACATTGGTTATATATATTCAGATCTAATTAAAGAAGATATTGCAAACATTTCGATAGTATATACTGACATCCGAGGTATACAAAAAAATAAAAACGTTAAAGCAGTAGAGCCTGATTATGAAAAATTCATTGAACCAGGAAAAGGTAAAGAAAAAGTTCTCCTAGATGGAAAAAGCGTAAGTTTAGAATATGAATTCGGTGTAATGAAAGTATCGGGTTATAGAAAATATTATAAGAGAAATATGTCAACTTCTGGAGTAGAGATTAGGTTTAACGGTCGCGTAATAGCTACGAACATTTTTCAAGAAATATGGGATATTGAAAAACATAATAGCTATAATTATTTACTGATCAAACTGAACTTGATTTCCGACGATTTAGATGACTTACCTACAACTAGAACATCTAAAAATGGAATTAGGAAAGGAGATCCTAAATTAAATGATTTGTTTGCTTGGGTCAGAGAATATTTGTCAGAGCCAAAAAAAAGCATAAAAGACATAAAGCATGAAGTAGACCTATTTAAGAAGCTTCAAGAATTGAAAAAAAGCCAGCTCCCTAATTTGCAAACTGTGACCACAGAAAAGAATGTTTTTTTAGGAATAAAAGAAAGAATCAGGATAGACCTTTATCAGAAAACTAGCGATGGGTTAGTCATCTATGAGGGAAAGAAAGATTTTACAAGCGTTCAAGATTTGTATCAGCTAAAAATGTATTGGGACGGCTGTATAATTGATGGATTAAAACCTAATACTGGAGTGTTAATAGCGAGTACGCATCCACAATCTGTAAAAGATCTAATCAAATATATGAATCAAATGACAGACTCTAGTGGAAATAACTATCACTTAATCTTGAAGACTTGGAAAGAAGAAGGAATTGATTATCCTGAGATATGAGCATAAGAAATGTAGGTAGTAACGCCAGTATTAAATTTTAAAACCAAAAAAAAGACCTTGCCACATTCTCATATAAGAAGTGACAAGGTCTTTTTATTTCTAAGCTCTAAGCGAAACAAGTATGATGCTGCTACCAGAAAGACGAGTGTAAATGGTACTTATCGTACATTAAGCAAGTCTGACGCCGTAGCAGGTCATTATCTAGTCTACTGCTTACTTAGGATGTACCATATCAGCAGGAATTACCCACTCATCAAACTGCGCTTCAGTTAATAGCTCTAGCTCAACCGCCACTTGCTTCAAAGTTTTGTTTTCTTTATAAGCAGTCTTAGCGATTTTTGCAGCGTTTTCATAACCAACATGACGGTTCAATGACGTTACTAGCATCAATGAATTGTGCAAGAAGTCATCGATTTTGTCTTTTACTGGCTCGATACCAACGGCACAGTTTTCGTTGAAGCTGTTGCAAGCATCGCCAAGCAGTTTGATAGACTGTAACAAGTTAAACGCGATAACTGGTTTATACACGTTTAGCTCAAAGTTACCTGATGCGCCAGCCATGCTGATGGTTGTGTCGTTACCCATAACCTGAGCGACAACCATAGTCATTGCTTCTGACTGAGTTGGGTTTACTTTGCCTGGCATAATAGAAGAGCCTGGCTCATTTTCAGGAATCGTCAACTCGCCAAGACCACAACGAGGGCCAGATGCCAACCAACGTACGTCGTTAGCGATTTTGTTTAGGCTACCTGCTAGTGTTTTTAGTGCGCCTGAAGCGAATACTTCTGCATCACGAGCGGCTAGTGCTTCAAATTTGTTTGGTGATGTAACGAATGGCAAGCCCGTCAAAGTAGCTAGTTGCTCAGCTGATTTTACTGCATAGTCAGGGTGGGCATTTAGACCAGTACCAACCGCAGTACCGCCTAGTGGCAATTCATATAGGCCTTGTAGCGCGTTGTCGATACGAGTCAATGAATGGTCAAGTTGGCTCACATAGCCGCTAAACTCTTGACCTAGGGTCAAAGGCGTCGCATCTTGCAAATGCGTACGACCGATTTTTACGATGCTATCGAATTCTTTGGCTTTTGTCGCTAGCGTATCGCGTAGTGCTTTTACCGCAGGAATCAGTAAGCTGTTGATTTGACGCGCAGCAGCCACACGAATCGCCGTTGGGAAGCTGTCGTTGGTAGACTGTGCATGGTTCACATGGTCATTTGGGTGAATTGGCGTATAGCTGCCGCGCTCAGAACCAGCGATTTCGTTAGCACGGTTGGCCAATACTTCGTTCATGTTCATGTTTGACTGGGTGCCAGAACCTGTCTGCCATACAACCAATGGGAACTGATCGACCAGACCACCATTGATGATTTCGTCAGCGGCTTGTACGATAAGATCACGCTTGTCGCCTTCGATGCGCTCTAGGCTTGCATTGGTAATCGCAGCGGCTTTTTTGACCAGTGCCATCGCTTCAATCATTGGACGCGGCAACGTCTCGCCACCGATTTTGAAGTTTTCGCGGCTACGCTGAGTTTGCGCACCCCAATAAGCATCAGCTGGGACTTCTACGTTGCCCATGGTGTCTTTTTCGGTACGAGTTGCCTGATTCTGTGTCGACATAACTACCCTCTTTACTGGTTTGTTGTTAGATAACTGAACGATAAAAAGTGCAACAGCTGCTGCACATAAACGGAAATACGATGTAAAGTGGCGTTATGATAGCATGACTAAGGCGTGTTGAATATTCACAAATAGCCTTGAGCGATGCCTAAAAACGAATGCCTAAAAACGCCTGTCATCACCAATCTGATACTTCATTGGATAAGATACCTATGCACTCTAAATCAATATACCCTGAGCCACACAATCTTGACTCAAAAAACCTTGAATCATCCGAACCTGTAATTAGCAACCCACCCAGACGGCTGTTTACTCGCCAGCGTCGCCAGTTAAGTGACGGCGTGCGTAGGAATTTAGGGCAAGCTGCTAGTTTACAGCTAGCTAAATTACAGCAGCGATTGCCAACGAATGCGCGCATTGGCCTATATTATGATGGCTTTGGCGAGTTACCCGCTCAGCCAATATTAGACTGGTGTCAACGCTTAGGCTATTTACCTTATTTACCGGTTGTCGGTTCACTTGGTCGTACTAGCAGTGGTAATGACGATAAACGATTGCGTTTTGTGCCTGTCTATCACTCAAAACTGGTCAATGTTCCCACTCGCATTCATCAATTGGGCATGAAGCAAAATCACAGCCGCGCCCTGCTATGGGCGTCAGAACTAGACGTGATTATCTGTCCACTGGTGGCGGTTGATCTAAACGGTAATCGTATGGGCATGGGTGGCGGGTTCTATGATACGACCCTTGGTAACAGCTATCGATCAGGGACTTCAAGGCCGTTAAAGATAGGCTGGTGTTATGATTTTCAAGTGGTTGAGCAATTAGCGCGTCAACCGTGGGATGTGCCGTTAGATGGCTTAATTACGCCAAGCGGCATAAGGTGGTTTTAATGAAAGACGATAAACAATTTGAAAAAGACTCTAGCGCTGCTGATTCCAGTGCAGACAGTGTGGATGAGTATTTACAGACATTAGGCAGCGAGGACGCTAGGGAGCAACGCTACTACAGTCAAGAGCAACCGTTTAGCGCTGATGAGATGACACGGCTAGTCAATGAAGAACGCTTAAATGAATTGCTCACGCAAAGTGATGCGTTTTTGAGTAGTTTAAGCGGTGAGATTAGAAATTTTGATGAATAATACATATATAACTGATAGAACACAATTTGAAGAAACGCGGTTATAGAATGGTTTGATTTGATCGACGCTTGCTTTCTATTGCCCAACTATTGTTTCCACGTGGCCTATAAACTATACTTATCGCAAATAATTATCATTACAGTATAGGTCGTTGATCGTGGACAAAGTAAAAAAAGAGTTTATGTCGCCCGCTTCGCTACAAGTTTGTTTTTATCTGTTCGTGCTATTACTCTTGGCCACGCCTGCGGCTTATATTTATGATTACAACGGCTTTGATTTCGCTGAACTAAGAACCTTTTTGCTAGCGCTTGCAGCATTTTATACCTTCGCGCTTAGCACCTATATTGAAATACGTCGTATAAAGCCCTCTAACAGCACATCTTTTCTACGTTTTTTGGTTCCTATATCTCAATGCTTTTCTTTTATTCTGCTGTCTTTGTTTGCGTTGGCTATTGTTGAATACATCAATGGCGATTTGAGACTAGATCGTGTTTATGACCCCTTCATTACGCTGTTTTTCGTATATCTGTTGCGCAAAAATATAGAAAGTATAAAGCAAGATATCGGTACTTAAGATAACCGTTTAATTTAATTACTCTAACAGTCCTATAACTAATGCAAAAAAAGACGCTTACCGATAAGCGTCTTTTTTGTTAGGTACTTGGATTGAGTTAAAGGACTGACCAAATCACCTACAGCACCATCGCCGCTATCCAACCAAATGCGAGTAGCGGAATGTTGTAGTGTAAGAAAGTCGGTAACACACTGTCTTTGATATGGTCATGCTGTCCATCGATGTTTAGACCAGAGGTTGGCCCCAATGTCGAATCTGACGCAGGCGAACCCGCATCACCCAGCGCGCCAGCCGTACCGATAATCGCCACAGTAGCCAATGGCGAGAACCCTAATGAAATACACAGCGGCACATAAATCGCAGCCAAAATAGGAATGGTCGAAAATGAAGAACCGATACCCATAGTCACAATCAAACCGATTAGTAGCATAATAAATGCTGCCATCGCTTTGTTACCAGCGAACAGCGATGCTGCGCCATCGACCAATGGCTGAATCTGCTCAGTGGCTTTCATCACTTCAGCAAAACCCTGCGCGGTAATCATAATAAAGCCAATCATCGCCATCAGTTTGATACCGTCATTAAAGACGCCATCAGCATCACGCCACTTCACCACGCCGGTCGCCATAAACACACCGAAGCCAAACATTGAGCCAAGTAGTAGCGAATCAGTGTATAACTGCACCACAAAAGCAGTCACGATAGCAGCTAATGCAACCAGTGTCTTTAGCTTGCTTTGCGACTGTGCGCCAGCGGCAGTTTTGCTTAATGCATCGCCTTCTACGACGGCATCATGCGCTTGCTGATCTATCGCAATCTGCTGATATGCGCGTGGCTTACGGTAGCTAAAGAATACAGCTACGATTAGACCAAGTAGCATACCAAGCGCAGGAATCGCCATGGCTTGCACCACAGAAATATTGGCAACCTCAATACCCGCTTCACCCACGTTTTTTAGCATAATCTGATTGAGATAGATATCACCAAAACCATAGGGAATAAACATATAGGTGGTGACCAGCCCAAACGTAATCAGACAAGCAATCAGGCGTCTATCAATCTGCATGCGATTGAATGCTAGTAGTAATGGCGGTACCAGTAGCGGAATAAAGGCAATATGAATAGGAATTAAGTTTTGGCTAAAGCAGCTCATGGTAATAAGGCCTGCAAACAGCATATACTTAATCATGCCACTCGTACCCGCAGCATCAATACGCTTGATGACCGCGCCTGCCAACGATTGCGGCAAGCCCGAATGAGCAATCGCTACCGCAAACGCTCCAAGGAGTGCATACGACAGCGCAATCTCTGCGCCATTACGGATGCCTTCTTGAAAAGCATTGAGCGTATCAGTAATGCCGAGACCGGCTAGCAGTCCACCTGCCAGCGCGCCGATTAATAAACTGAGCACCACGTGCACTCGCGAAAGTGACAGTCCTAGCATGATAATAACTGCTAGCAATACTGCATTGATGGCCATGTGTTGCCCCTTGTTCTTTATACTTTGGTCTTATTGAGACCTATGAATATTGAAACTAATGAATATCGCCCTGTTGTCTAAAACGTCTCAATATGAGAGCCTGTTTTAGACGCGCGCCAGTTTACCTTATTTTGCTTATAAAGCCTACGCATAGAACCGATTAGACATCAACATAGGTAGCCAAATATCACCTATGCATCTAAACCCTCTTTTATAATTTCTGACTGTGTTTATCAGTCATAGACCATTCATACTCCTGACGACACAGTATTGATAACATTAATAGCATTGCTTACTGGACGCTCAAACAACTATTTAACAAAGATAAGCAGACGACTTCACCAATCAGCCTTGCAATTTTTTTCGTGAGCACCATTTATCTAAACATGAACCACGAACTTGACTTTACAAGTCTGGGGAACGAGGAAAAACATATGAGTGAACATAATATTGATAAAGACAACATCGACATCGATGTATCATCTGCCCTGAACACTGACACGACGTCTGATGCAAATACTGACACTGACGCTAACATCAGTGCTGACGCGAATAATGAGACAGAAAGCTCATCTACGGATGCGTTAAATGCCTCATCCAACGCTGTCAAAGACAATGAAGATGAAAGCTATTTGCCACTGCTGGCATTACGCGACGTCGTCGTCTATCCACACATGCAGATTGCATTGTTTGTGGGACGTGCGCCATCGGTGAAAGCGGTTGAGTTGGCACAGGCTGAGTATGGCAATAAAGTACTGGTAGTCGCGCAAAAAGACTCACTGACCGAAGATATTGATCAAGATAACTTGTATCAGTACGGTACGGTCTGTCGCATCGTCAGCACTATGCCACACGATAGCGATGAGAACTGCATTAAAGTATTGATCGAAGGTCAATACCGCGCTCGTGTCGATAACATAGAAGGCCATGATGATTTATTGATGGCGAGATTTGAACGTGCCGACCTCGATGTCAGCATGGATGAGAGCCAACAGAAAAACACCATTCAAGCGTTAACTACATTATTTGAAAGCTATGCAGATGCGCGACTTCGCAATGCACGTGAGCTGACTCGTGTAGCCAAACGTATTGACGACTTGCTTGAGTTGGTTTATTTCATCTCAACTCGTGTGTCGATGGATCTTGATATCAAGCAGTCTTTCCTAGAAGAAGACGATATCAAAACGCATATCAACACTTTGACTGAATATCTAGTCAAGCAAAGTGCTGAGCAAAATATCGAACAAGATATCCAAGATGCGGTCCGTCAGCAAATGGAAGACAATCAGCGCGAATACTTCTTGAACGAGAAGATGAAAGCCATTAAAAATGAGCTGTCAGATATGAATGACGGCGCGTTCGATGGTGAAGATGATGTGGCTGAGCTAGAGCAGCGTTTAGAAGATGCTGACTTGCCAGAAGACGTGCGCAAAAAGGCTGAGCAGGAATTCAAAAAGCTCAAAATGATGCCACCTGCGTCAAGTGAGTCATCAGTGGTACGCAACTATATTGAATGGATTTTGGATACGCCGTGGAATGCGACGACCAAAGTATCTATCAATCTAGACAAAGCTAAGACGGTATTAGACGAAGATCATTATGGCTTGCAAGATGTAAAAGACCGCATCTTAGAATATCTCGCCGTGCAATCACGCGTGAAAAAACTTCGTGGCCCGATTCTATGTCTCGTCGGTCCTCCAGGTGTTGGTAAAACCTCATTGGGTGAATCAATTGCCCGTGCCACTGGTCGTAAGTTTGTGCGTATGGCGCTTGGCGGCGTACGTGATGAAGCAGAAATTCGTGGTCATCGCCGTACTTATATCGGTGCAATGCCAGGTAAAATTGTTCAGTCATTGGCAAAAGTAGAAGTCAAAAACCCGCTATTCTTATTAGATGAAATTGATAAGATGGCGCAAGACTTCCGCGGTGATCCAGCATCAGCGTTGCTTGAAGTATTGGATCCATCACAGAACGATACGTTTAACGACCATTATTTAGATATGGACTTAGATTTGTCGCAAGTGATGTTTATCTGTACTGCTAACAGTATGGATATTCCACCTGCGCTGCTTGACCGTATGGAAGTCATTCGTCTGCCGGGTTATACCGAAGAAGAAAAAGTTAATATCGCACAGAAATATCTAGTGCCAAAAGCGATTAAGCAAAACGGTCTTAAAGAAGGTGAAATTGAGATTGTTGAAGCAGCATTGCACAGCATCGTGCGTAGCTATACCCGTGAAGCAGGTGTGCGTAATCTTGAGCGTGAAGTGAACAAGATCTGCCGCAAAGTGGTTCGCGGTTCGGTTGAAACGCATGGTGCTCGCGCTCCGAAAAAAGCAGAGCGTCAGCTAGTAACAGTCGATGACAAAAACATTGATGACTATCTAGGTGTACACCAGTATGACTACGGTCTGGCTGAAGAAGAGCCGGAGATTGGTCGTATCACTGGCCTTGCTTGGACTCAGGTCGGTGGTGAACTACTGACCATCGAAGCGGTCGGCATGAAAGGTAAAGGCGAGCTTAGCTTTACCGGTTCACTAGGCGATGTGATGAAAGAATCAATTCGCGCAGCTATGAGCGTGGTTCGTGCTCGCGGTGATAGCTTAGGCATTGATTACGAGACGTTTAAAACTACAGACGTCCATGTACATATGCCAGAAGGTGCCACGCCAAAAGATGGCCCATCTGCTGGTGGTGCACTGACGACAGCGCTAGTCTCTGCGTTGACAGGTATCGCTATTCGTCCAGATATTGCGATGACAGGTGAGATTACCTTACGCGGTAAGATATTACGTATCGGTGGTCTCAAAGAGAAGTTGCTTGCGGCTCATCGCGGTGGTATCAAGCACGTCTTGATCCCAGCGACTAATGAGCGTGATCTGGCTGATATCCCTGATAACGTGAAAGAAGGCTTAACCATTCAGCCGGTTGCCACGATTGAGGAAATCTTAAAGGTTGCTTTGGTGAGTATGCCAACACCAATCAAACCTGCCAAAGTAACCGTTGATAAAACTTCTGGAAAAGCACTGCACAATTAATTGATTATTCGTTAGCCAATTCTTAAAAAATAAGAGCCGCTCATCACAATGATGGGCGGCTTTTTTATGCCTATTTATTATTCATTTTCTTGCAGTTCATAGCTTTCTTGGTAGGTTTCTCACATACTTAAAGCCATTTAATTTCAGAAATCATTTATCTTAGTTCGTTTTTCAAACCCATACGTTACTTACATTTATTAACTGATTGTTGCGCATTTGATGAATAACTATAGAGTTAGCTTGGCTATACTGACTCCGATGTTAACGAATATTGACACCGATTTTTATAGAACAACAACGATAGATATTCGTGGCTTTAACGAAGATTAAAAATAACAACTCAAACAATTGGAGATAATAATGAATAAGACATTACTTGTAAGTACTTTATTATGCGGTTCAGCGTTAGCAATGACTGGTTGCCAAACGGTAGAAAGTCAAATGCAAACAGGCAATCCTTTAGCACAGCCAACGCTAAAATCAACCATACAAACAGTAGATGGCAAGAAGAAAGAAGTTGGTCAAGTTTTCTTACGTCCAGTTGAGGGCGGCGTCCAAGTTTACGGTAAACTCACTAACCTACAGCCAGGTAGAACTGTCTCATTACATATCCACGAAACAGGTAGCTGTGACGTCATGGGTAAAGCAGCAGGCGGTCACTTCAACCCAGACAACAAGCCGCACTCTAATCCAGATGATATGAATGGCCATGCTGGTGACTTGCCAAACTTAACTGCTAATGAAGATGGTGTTGCTACTATTAACTATGTGAATAAGAAAATCGCAGCGACTGAAGCAGGTAAATACAGCGTAAATCGTTTGGCCTTTATCGTACATGCTGGCGTTGACGACTATACCAGTCAGCCTTCAGGTAATGCAGGCGATCGTATTGGTTGCGGTATCATCGTAAAAAACTAATACTGTCCAAACCTATGGACTTAGGCTAAGTCTGCAAACGTAGAAATGGCTTAAAAGAAATATTATAAGCACAAAAAAACCCTCTTAAATTATAAGAGGGTTTTTTATTGGAAGTAACTTTTGGGTTTGTTGAAGCCAATAAAGGAAAGACCAATGCAAATTGTACCTGTAGTACATTAAATGAGTCTGACGCTATAAAAGTACTATATTGGATGTAACAATAGTTACTCCTCTACCCATTCACCTTTACGCCAGTAAACACCCCAACGTGTGGCCTTGCCGTTTTTCTCAGAGCCGATATACTGCTCTTTTTTCTTACGTGACCAGCGCAATATGGTTGGGTTGCCTTCAGGATCTTCATCTGGTCCTGCAAACAGATACTGGAACTTATCTTCCATTTTATCTTTAATTTCTCGTAGCTCAGCCAGCTTTGGCGGACGTGTCTCGCGCACTTTTGGAAACTTAGAAGCTGCTAAGAACATCCCAGCCGCCCCTTCACGCAAAATGAAGTAATCATCGTGCTTGGTCGATTTTAGCTCTGGCAGATGGATTGGGTCCATACGTGGCGGCGCAGCTTCACCTGTTTTTAGTACTTTACGCGTATTATCACAGTTCTGACAAGCAAAGTACGGACCAAAGCGTCCTGTTTTAAGCTCCATCTGCCCATCGCACTTATTACAGTCAATGGTTGGTGCATCTGAGCCAGGTACTTCAAACTTACCTTCTTCTAGGATATAACCATCGCAATCAGGGTTGTTACCGCAAATGTGTAGTTTGAGGCCACCATCTACGATGTAACCATTCATCGCCGTACCACATTTCGGGCAGCGTTTTTTCTCCATCAAATCTTTAACTTCTGCCGCTTCGTCATCACCTTCCGCATCATCTAGATTGGCGAATGCTTCAACTGGCATTAGATTTTTGGTGCCTTTACAGCGCTCTTTTGGCGGTAGATTGTAGCCAGTACAACCTAAGAATACGCCTGTTGAGCCTGTGCGCAGCTGCATCGGACGATCGCAAATATCGCAATGGACATCTGGTACATCAGTTGGATCATTTGGACGCATACCGTCTTTTTCTTTGGCACGCTCTAGAGTGGTTTTAAACTCACCATAGAAATTATCAAGAACATCTTTCCAATCTTGATCACCCTCTGCCACATGATCGAGCTTGTCCTCTAACGCAGCGGTGAAGGTATAATCCATTAAATCTGGGAAACTAGCTGTCAATCTATCCGTGACGATATCACCCATTTTTTCGGCAAACAGACGCTTATTCTCAAGCTTCACATAGCCGCGATCTTGAATGGTTGAAATAATTGAAGCATACGTCGATGGACGACCGATGCCTTTTTTCTCAAGCTCTTTTACTAGACTGGCTTCTGTATAGCGAGGCGCAGGCTTAGTAAAGTGCTGACTTGGATCTAGCTTATCTAAGTTTAACTTATCGCCTTTTTTGACATCAGGCAGTAAGGTATCGTCAGTCTTGGCTGGTGGCATCACTCTTGTATAGCCATCAAATACCATGGTACGACCACGGGCTTTTAGCTCGATATCATCTGCGCCTACAAATAGGTTCACTGACAGATATTTGGCAGGTAACATCTGACACGCTACAAACTGACGCCAGATTAGCTCGTATAGACGTATCGCATCACGCTCAACACCTTTGAGCTGTGTTGATTTCATATTGACATTAGAAGGACGAATCGCTTCATGCGCCTCTTGTGCGCCTTGCTTGTTACCATAGAAATTTGGTTTTTCTGGTACGTATTTTGCGCCATAGCTATCTTCGATATGACCACGGACAGCAGCAAGCGCGTCGCCTGATAAAAATGTCGAATCGGTACGCATATAAGTAATATGACCCGCTTCGTATAGACGCTGCGCTAAAATCATGGTTTTCTTAACAGAGAATCCTAAGCGCGTACTAGCAGCCTGTTGCAAGGTCGAAGTAATAAATGGCGCGCTTGGGCGTGATTGCGTTGGTTTCTCTTCACGCTCTTTAACGATAAAGTCGCTTGCTTTGAGCACCTCTAAAACTTTATCGGTTTGCTCTTTATTACCAAGCTTTAGGGTTTTTCCACCTTGTTTGGTCGCCTCTAAGCGTATACCGATTTGCTCAGCGTCTTTTTTTCCATTGGCAATGTGCGTGTCCGCATGAATCTGCCAGTACTCTTCTGGAATAAATGCGCGGATCTCATGCTCACGCTCGACGACCAAGCGCATAGCGACTGACTGTACACGACCTGCCGATAGCCCGCGAGCAATCTTTTGCCATAATAGTGGCGATACCATAAAGCCGACTACACGGTCCAAGAATCGACGGGCTTGCTGCGCGTTCACACGGTCAATGTCTAATTTAGAAGGCTGTTTAAACGCACTCTGGATAGCTGACTTGGTAATCTCGTTGAAGACCACACGTTGATACTTACTATCAGGGCCACCGATGACTTCTTTTAGATGCCAAGCGATCGCTTCCCCTTCTCTATCCATATCCGTTGCCAGATAGATTTTGTCAGCGTCTTTGGCTAATGCTTTAAGCTCTTTGATGACTTTGGTTTTGTTTGGCAGTACTTCATAGACTGCTGCCCAGTCATGCTCTGGATCTACACCCATGCGGCGTACCAGTGCTTGCTGCGCTTTTTCTTCTTTGGTCAGACTGTCATCTTTTTTAGCGGTCGTTGCTTTCTTTGCGCTTTTGCTCGCACTGACCGGCAAATCACGGACGTGACCGATACTTGAGCGTACGATAAAGTCATCACCAAGGTATTTATTAATCGTTTTTGCCTTGGCTGGTGATTCTACAATCACCAAAGACTTACCCTTTGGGCTGTCAGCAGCTGGTGCTGGACTTTTTTTGGTTGTGGTTTTTGCCATGTTTGACGACACCATAATATAAGTAAATTAAAAGTAAGGTTAAATTCAGCAGCACGGCAATTTATGGAAGCGGATACTCATGGTTTGGCCATGGTTCAGCTATTTATAGTAATAATCGTTGCTGATAAAAAAGGTTATAAAACAAATAATAACCATAAAATAAAGATATAGTTATAAAGACGTTACACTGCTAAGCGTTAAACTGTCAACTTTAAATAATTTGAATATGACAAACCGCTTGCATATTGCCCCTTAATGGAGACGAAAAAACGCTTTACTAGGTTTATGCTTGCTTTTGCATCTGTAGCGCCCATTTCTCAAGGTTTGCTTTGAGCACTAATAAGTCCGCTTCAATCCGTTTTTGATGGTACGTTGGGTTAGACGCTGGACGTACATAAGCAATATCTTCCCAATAAATAATAATGCTATTGGCCTTGGTCAATAGACCTTTAACAAACGGCTCGATACTTACTGGTAGTTCTAACGGCACTTGATCCAAGCTAAAATCAGTCTTTTTGACTACTGGATTATTGCTGATTTGACTAGCACGAATCGCACTGGGAATAGTAAGTGTCTTATCATCTGTAGTAGTATCGACAAAATTACTGTCTGGTCGCCACTGTCCATCAATCACTTGATAACGCGTATGCGGCAGTTTGGTGTCTTCAAATATCAGGCAGTACTGTCCAAGCATACCGCGGCCATACTCATTATCACGGCCTTTGATCCAATCAGGGCACGAAACGAGTTTTGGGTTGAGCTGTAAACGACGCGCGGTCATACGCAGCTTATCCAAACGCTGATCGATACCGTTCGGTTTGAGCGCCATCATACTCCCTAAGACGAATAGTACAATGATAACGCCAATCAATGTTCCCATGATGGTCTGGCCTTTTGACTAAATGAAAAAGATACTAAGAGATATCGAGGTAAATATCGCTAATGAATCGTTATTTATAAATAGTACATATAGTTTTGCGATTAGTACGATAGTAAACAACGATATATAAGGGCTTATAATGAGCACGAACCATTAAAAATCAAGCGTTATTGTCCAATCACGGTGTAGCAAGTGCTTTTAAAGCATAAGATAAATTAGCAAGTTACACTATTAAATCAGTGGTTTAGCGTATACAAACTTACCGAGCACAGCACGCTATAAAAACCAGATATGAAAAGTTGTCTGGTCAAAAAAGTGCTATGATAAACCATAATTTTAAACGCGCGCAGGTTTATTATGAATTATCTTATTGAGTCAAACTCATCGGCCGCTTATCACGCTCGCAAACTGATGAGTAAGGTCATGAGCAAAACAGGCATGAGTCTATCGCTACTTAGCGCGGTCGTACTGACATTGTCAGGCTGTGCCACGACTCAAAGCCTAACCCCGCAGCAATGTCAAAGCAGTAACTGGCAAGAAGTCGGCTATGCTGATGGCGCACATGGTCGTTCAGGTGCCTACTTCGGTCACTATACCAATAGCTGCGCCAGTGTCGGCGGTGCTACTCCTAACCGTATCCGATGGGAACAAGGCCGTCAACAGGGTCTCAAAAACTACTGTACCGAGCTGAATGCTTATAAGCTCGGTCGCGAAGGCTATGATTGGCAACCTGTCTGTCCGTTAGAAGGTATTGAGAAATTAGAAGAAGCTTACTCCCAAGGTCGCTACTATTACATTCGTCAGCGCGATCTCGACTACTTACGCTCACCTTACCCATTTGGCTACAGACATGCAGGCTTCGGTTACGGCTATCGTCCGTTTGGCCACCGCTGGTAAAAAAAGAAAACCTCACTAACGACTTAATTTGAGGTTTAAGTAGTTAATGAGGTTGGAGAAAATTTATTATTTTAATTGTTTTTATTATAGCGGTGCTGGTTGTCTTACTGGTCGGGCTAGTGATTTATCTAGCCAATTTTCTACTATAAAGCCAAAGCTACTAGCATTATCTCACCGTGCTTAAGTTATTCATGATTTAGCTACTCATTCACAAATGCAATTTTGGTCAGTCCAGCGTTACTTGCCGCTGCCAGTACTTGGGCGACCGTATCGTACTTGCCTTCTTTATCTGCACGTAACTGTACCGCTGGGTTTTTACCCGTCGCGCCTTGTTGCTGCAAGCGTGTCTCTAACTCTTCCATACTGATTGGATCACTGTCCCAGAATATTCCAGCGTCTTTATCAATGCTGACTTGAATCGCTTCTGGTGGCGTTTCATTGAGCGCGGCACTAGTCTCTGGCAAATCTAAAGGCACCGTCGGATTCAACACGGTCGCTGTCAATAAAAATATAATCATCAATACCAGCATGATATCGATAAGCGGAATGAGGTTCATCTCATCCATGCTTCGTACGTCATCATCACCCAATTGAAATGCCATAGTTACTCTCAATGCTTTTGGTTATTTTCACACAGCCAAGCCGTTTTTTGACGGTTTTTCGACTTGTCGTTTTAGTCCTTATAGACCTAGCGCTTGTAGTCTCAATGTTTACAGACCTAGCGTTTATAGAATAAGCATCTGTATATTTAATGCTTGCAAAATCAACACTATCTATAGCTGCTTTGGCACAGAATTACTGTAGTTGCTAGTATGCTGAGTCTCACTAGTAGCTGAACGACTATTTGTTGCAGCCTGCATTTGTGAGGTATTAGCGTTGTTACTTGCAGTGATCTTCGTAGCATCTACAAGACCTGTTGATTGCGCCAATAAATCATGCGCTCTATCGTTGGCTTGATACATTATGCGGCGATTGATACGTACTGCAAGGTTGTAAAACACCACGGCTGGAATCGCTACTGCAATACCAAGACCTGTCATAATCAGTGCCTCACCGACTGGCCCTGCAACCTGCCCCAATCCTGCCTGACCACTCATACCGATGTTGTGCAAGGCATGGAAAATACCCCATACCGTACCAAACAAACCGATGAACGGTGCAATCGCTGCCGTCGTACCAAGAATCGGCAAACCGCGCTCACTAGCAAAGCGATAGCGACCGATATGCTTAAGTAAAGTCTGCTCAGTCACCAAACGGCGAGTGGCAGCATCAGTACCAGCCAAGTCAGACTGTTTGGATTGTAATTGCTGACTCAAATCATCTGCTACATTGGTCGCCAGTTTACGGCTCTGCAATACGCGGACGATACCTGTCACCCAAGAGAGAATAGATAACGCAAGCAACAAAAAGAACAACGTTTTTGTCACCATGTCGCTGATCTGCCAGTATTGCATAAAGTCCATGTCAGACTCCTTAATGTGTAATGCCATTACATGATACTAAGGTAAACATCATGTTTAGTTTTATAATGAAAAATTATCTATAGATACGTTGTTATAAAGTATGAGCTATCAAGGAACCGCGTAACTAATCGGTAGGGTCACATCACCTACCACAGGTACACCATTCTTAGTAAAGGGTTTGAACTTGCCAGATCGCACTTGGCGTCTGGCTTCTTTGTCCAGTAAAGGGTTGCCTGATGATTGAGCAATTCGCACGTTATCGATACCGCCTTGCTTGTTGACTCGTAATACTAAGACCACGTTAAGCGTATCACCAGAACGGGCTCTACGTGCGGCGCGCTCAGGGAAGCTAAAGTTTGGCGCAGATGCCCAGTTGGCTGAGCTAGCAGTAAAGCTCACAGGCTCATTGCTCTGAGCTGCTGCGGCAGCTTCTGCCTCGGCTTTTGCTTGTGCAGCGGCGGCTTCTGCGGCAGCCTTCGCCTGAGCGGCAGCTTTGGCATCAGCGACTCTTTTGGCTTCTTGCTCTGCCCGAGCTTGCGCTTCTTGCTCAGCTTTTCTGGCTTGTCGCTCTGCTTCAGCTTGAGCAGCTGCTTGACGTTGTGCTTCAGCTGCTGAATTATCAACCTTTGGTATCGGGAGTGGCTCTTTTTGGGCTACTTTTTGAATGGTATCAGGGCGTTTCTTTTCTGATGCGATGATAGGCGTTACTTTTGGCTCTGTATTTTTTACCACAGGCTCTTTTGGTTTTACGGGTGTCTCTACTGGCTTTCTAACCGGCTCTTTAGGCTTTGGTTTAGGTTGCGGCGCTGGCTGAACTTGCACCTCAGGCTGTACTTCTCTTTTTGCTGTGACTGTTTGTTTTTCCACTTCGGTTGAGACCGTTTTTGCTGGTAATGACACAAACTTTATCTCAAGTGGTGACATCTCTTTTTTTGGCTCAGATTTAAGTTCAGGCGCTTTTATTGCCACTAGTGCAATTGCGGCAAGCAAATGCAGCCCTAAAACTGCAACAATAGCTAGCAATAACGACTTAAGTGGTGGCGCTTCTAAATCCGTTGAACTCATAACAGCCTAATGTTTATTACTCAGAGTAGAATGGCGTAGATAATAATGCAAACGATAATTATTATCAATAATAATTTACAATATTTTCGCTATTTAATACATCTCTGACACGTGACATTGCCTAGTAGTTTTTCCTATCGCATCGCTCATTTTTATGAACGTTACCTTCTTCTAGATTTCACTACTATGAATCTTATCTTTTCATCAAATGATACGTTGCGTTTAATATAACAAGTACTGTTAATAAAAACCATTATCATTTATATTGATAATGAGTCTCAACTACTTTATTATAACGTCTGTGTTGTCTACCCATACTATTTTTATAAAAACTATTCGTATAAAAAATTAGTGAGTGGTACTAGGGCGTGTCCTCATTTTAAAAATGGTGATAAAAATGAGATAAATTGCCGTCAAACGAGGAAAATAGTGCAGATAATATCGAGATATTGACCAACTATTTGACGATGTTTGGCAAAATTTAGCTGTTTTTAGCCCATTTAGAGGATACTCGTTTGAATTGAGGACACGCCCTAAGTAGACTATTTATTTTATGCTTTTTATCTCAAGCATCTTTCAGACTTAATATTTTTAGCGTCATTCATCTGCAATTACCTTAGACAATTGCTTAAACATTTTTTGATAGACCGAGTTCATTATGCCGACACCCTTATTATCTAGCAGATCTACCGCCTCTTTTTTCAAACGTCCATTATTGACTGCTGCCATGACAGCGTTATTAGCTACGGTAGTGGCAGGATGTAGCTCGCCTGAATCAAATGACTCTGAGCCAGCAGACGCCAAAACTGAAAACCCAACGGCTGATGAATCACAGAACGTTGCTAATAACGATGCTGTATCTGCTGAAAAAATCATGGTTAATACCGTAAAAGGTGATGTTGAGCTGGCTATGAACCCATCGCCACTTGTCGTTTATGACATGACATTGATGCAAGACTTGGCGGCGCTAGATGTGGCGGTCGATGGTATGCCTGGTGGTCTACTACTAAAGAACCTACACTCAGAAACACAGCCTGATCCAAAATCGGTAGGTACTGTGTTTGAGCCAGATCTTGAAGCGTTGAATGCAATGCAACCGCAAGCTATTTTGGTCGGTTCACGCATGGCAGAAAAATACGACGAGCTATCAAGTATCGCGCCGACATTGGATATGAGTATTGATACAGCCAATATCTATGAGTCAAGCAAACAGCGCCTGCATGATCTAGGTGCATTGTTTGGTAAAAGCGATCAGGCCGCTAAGCTACAACAGAACATTGATGGACTCATCACTGAGACTAAAAATCTAACAAAAGAAAATAAAGGCACTGGCCTAGTCGTCATGGTCAATGGCAATAAAATGTCAGCCTATGGTGACAAGTCTCGCTATGGTTTTATCCATACTGTGTTAGGTGTACCAATGGCAGATGACAAAATTGCCGATGCGCCTCATGGTCAGCCAATATCATTTGAATATATCCAAAAAGCCAATCCAGATTGGTTATTTGTCATCGACCGTAGTGCTGCAATTGGTGAAGACGGTATTGGTGCCAAGGCCGTATTAGACAATCCACTAGTTGCTCAGAGCAATGCATGGAGCAAGCAGCAAGTGGTTTATTTGAGCCCAGATTCTTACTTAGCATTTGGCGGCTACTACCAATGGATGCAGGATCTAACGACGATCAAAGATGCTTTTACTAACGCTAAATAACGTCGTTGCTTATACAAACGATTATTGCTCAAGTAGGTAATTATTACCGTTAACCCTGCTCATTTTTAAGCCAGTAGAGATTATGTCGTTATTTTCACACCGTACTCATGCTAGGCTCAAATCCAGTACTGCTCCATCAGCATCAAGCTGGCAGAGCAGTACTGGCAATGCGTTGCATCGACGTACTGTCATACCACCGTGGTTCATCAATACAGCAAGCCTCATTCTTATGGGGCTTTTGGTGTTATTGAGCTTATCTATTGGGGTGGCTGACTTTTCGTGGTCAGGTATCTTGCAGAGCCTTCTGACGCAGAGTGCTAATTCTGATAGCTCATTGTTATTGGTTAGCCGCATACCGCGCACCATCGCCATTATCTTGACTGGCATTGCAATGGCAGTGGCTGGGATGATTATCCAAGTGGTGCTAAAAAACCGCTTTGTAGAGCCTTCCATGGTTGGTGCGACTCAGAGCGCTGCACTTGGTTTGCTAGTGGTCAGTTTACTGTTCCCTGCCAGTGCGCTCATTATAAAAATGGGCGTGGCAACCATCGCTGCCGTTTTTGGCATGATGCTATTTATGCTGCTCATTCATCGTATACCGCCCACTGATTTTTTGATGATTCCACTGATTGGCATTGTCTTCGGTGGCATTATTGAAGCCGTCACTACCTTTATCGCCTATCAAACCGAATCGCTACAGATGCTCAGTGTTTGGCAGTTTGGAGATTTTTCGGGCGTATTGGCAGGGCGCTATGAGCTGTTGTGGCTCACGGGTGGACTGTGTGTGTTGGCTTATATTATTGCTGACAAGCTGACCATCGTCGGTTTGGGTGACAATATCGCCTTAAACTTAGGTATTAGTAAGCGTCAAGTCACTTGGATTGGCGTGGGTATGGTAGCCATGATGAGCGCTGTCGTGGTCGTGACTGTGGGCATGATTCCTTTTATTGGGCTGGTCGTACCAAATATTGTGAGCCGTCTAATGGGAGATAAGTTGCGTCGCAGCTTGCCAGCAGTTGCCCTACTTGGTGCTTCAGCTGTGTTGCTATGCGATATTATCGGGCGCTCTATTCGCTATCCATTTGAAGTGCCGGTCGCCACTATCTTTGGTGTGGTTGGTACAGTGCTATTTTTATGGCTGTTATTACGCGCGCCAGCTGAGCAGTAGTACCATGTTTACTAACTGTGTATTAATTTTTAGCACTCACTTACTGCCGTTCATTTTTTGCCTTATTAGATAAGCTTGGCACCATAGGATTTTTGTATGTTCTCATCAACTAAGCTTACTTCCACCAAGACTGGTACTACCAAAACCAGCACAGCGATAGATAACTCATCTTCAGCAGATGGTCAGTATTCAGCCGCTGCACAAGGTCATTTGGCAAAGCTTTGGGCATGGATAGCTGCCCATCCAAAATCCATAGCAGCTATTATTCTAATTATCTCGATGACCTTGTTTATGACACTCAATGTCAATGGCTATTGGGACTTTGCACTACCATTACGCGGCAAAAAACTGCTGGCACTAATGGTGGTTGGCTATGCGATTGGCGTGTCGACGTTACTGTTTCAGACGTTGACTCACAATCCAATTCTAACGCCCTCCCTACTCGGATTTGATTCACTCTATGTTCTGTTGCAGAGCTTACTGGTTTTCTTTTTAGGTGCGATTAGCTTTACCAGTCTCGATCCTATTGCCAAGTTCACGCTAGAGATTGTCCTGATGTTTGGGGCATCTTTATTATTGTTTAAGCTATTATTTTCTAAAAGCAGTCAGGATCTGACGCGGCTAATCTTGGTGGGTGTTATCTTTGGCGTATTGTTTCGCAGTCTATCAGCACTCATTGCACGGCTGATTAACCCTGATGATTTTGTGGTCGTACAGTCTGCTAGCTACGCGCAGTTCAATACGGTCAACCCTCAGCTACTAGGCATCAGCTTATTTATCTGTGTCATCACCGCGGTATTTGTATGGCGCTGGCGCTACCAATGCGATGTATTGATGCTCGGACAAGCACAAGCCGTCAACCTTGGTATCAACTATCAACGTTTAGCATTTGGTCTATTAACTGTCATCGCTGTACTGGTTGCCACGGCCACTGCTCTGGTCGGTCCAGTGACTTTCTTTGGTCTATTGGTTTGCGCATTGACCAATCGTATCGCTCGACATATGTATCACACCGAGCGGCTGATATTGGTCAGTTTGGTCGCTATGATTTGCTTAGTACTGGGTCAGACTATCTTTGAGCAAGTGCTAGATATGGCAGGCGTATTGTCCGTCGTGATAGAGCTAGCAGGTGGATTGATGTTCTTAGCATTGATATTTATGTCCCAGCGCCGTTCGTTATAACTACTTAGCTGACGTTGTTTATTTAGCCGATGCTGTTCATCAAGAAAAACCTAAGACTTTTTTAAATAAGACTGACTATGATTAAACTGAATAATATCTCTCACTATATTGGCAAACAACAAATCTTGCATGACATTACGTTGTCCCTACCAACGGCGCAGGTGATTGCTTTGATTGGGCCTAATGGTGCTGGAAAGTCTACGTTGTTTTCTGTCATGGCCCGTTTGCAACCGCTACAATCTGGGCAGGTGAGCTTCGCTGTAGGTAATGAGGAACGTGACATTGTCAGCTGTCAGGCGCGGACGCTGGCCAAGACGGTCGCTATGCTTGGGCAAGACAACCACGTGCAAGGACGCCTGCGCGTACATGAGCTACTGATGTTTGGTCGTTACCCTTATCATCAAGGACAACCGACCGCCGACGATCAGCAAAAAGTGCAAGAAATCCTCGAACGCTTTGAGCTTGAGCCACTTGCCGATCGCTTCTTGTCAACGCTATCAGGTGGACAGCGGCAGCGCGTGCTGATAGCCATGATTGTCTGTCAAGATACGCCCTATCTATTGCTCGATGAGCCACTGAACAACCTAGATATGTATCATGCTGGTCGACTCATGCGTGAGCTGCGTCAGCTTAGCCACAATCAGCAAAAAACCGTGGTAATCGTCCTGCATGATATCAATCAAGCAGCACAGTTTGCAGATACTGTGGTTACGATGAAAGCAGGAGAAGTGACGGCTGTTGGTCGCCCTGCTGATGTTATTACTCAAGAGACGATGAAAGATTTATACAATGTCGATGTTACCGTCCTAAGTCATCAGGGTCGTCCAGTGATTGTTGATGCAGTTTAAGTACAGAATTTTGCAGACGAAAAAAGGAATTTTTGATGCATAAGATCCTATTGAGCCATCGATGGATAAACTATAAAAATCTATCTATATTAATTTTAGTAATTAGCTTTTGCTTATTCATTTTTAATGCTTTAAATAAAGAGATATCAAATACCTTTTTTTGGTTAGGAATCACTTTATATGCTTTAAGATTGGTGGTTATTCCTATGGATTTTACTCAAAACATCTCTTCAGTAGACTACATAAAGAACTACGATGAAAATAATACATGGCATAAATGGGTGATGCTAGGTGAGAGATTTCCTTCCTTTATTTTTACTGTCTTGATAGCATACACAATATTTTTGCAATTCAAGTGATAACTAGGGCATGCCTTTAATGCAGTACATAGCTATTTACCGAATTAAAAGCCTACCTTAGAAATCTGGCAATATTACCTACCCTTTTGCAACGCCTTCAATCGACTTTGACGCCCTTTCCACCATAGATAAACACCAGTAATAGACAACACTGTCACAGCCAAACCTATCAATGCTAAAAATATTTGATACAGCAAATGGCCAATACCTTGACTGATATGCCCCATATGTAAGGTCGATAGCCATTGATCGGCTTTGCTGCCAAATAATGAACTTTGATAGCCAAAATTTACACGCTCGATGCTACCAGTCCTTGCATTGACGGTAATAGACGAAGCGCCGCCTTTTTTACCGATATCTCTGTTTGTTTTGAAACGCATCTGCCATTGATTGTCTTCTTCGACCCATCGGATACCCAATAGCTGCTGCACCGACACGCCATTCTGCTGTGCAGCACTATCGGCTTGCGCGCTTAAATAGGCAATGCTATTGGCTTTGTTGACCACATCAACAGCTTCGACATCGACAACTTCATTGCTTACAACTTCAACTCTAGTCGCTGTTTCTGCACCAGACGCCTGCTCCGCTTTTTCAGATGGTCTTCTTGAGCTCTCCTGTCTTTCATCTCTTCCCTCAAGCCCTACGACAGCATGCATCACAGGTTGATAGACCTCTCTTAAATTAAAACCAACACTCGACCACGCGATGACGAATAAGATCCCCCAAAGCCATAATCCAAAAGCATGATGTAGATCATAATTCAATTTAAACATATTACTTTTGGTACGAATTTTCCACGCTGGTAACCAACGTTTAAAAAAGGAGGTACGTTTTTTAGGCGAGGTTTGGTTCTGTGCTTTTTTCTTGATCGCTCTAGGAAACGTTAAGTAAAAGCCAATAAAGCAATTAATCGTCCATACGAGCGCGACAATCCCTAGTAGCAATTTTCCAATATCACCCAGTAATAAATCGCGATGTAACCAAAACACTTTCCACATGGTGTTGCGCCATACCCACTCATCTCTATCACGAGTACCAATGATATCGCCAGTATAAGGGTGGACATAAACTTGTTGAAACGGTGCTTTTGGTTGGTTTTGGGCGGCTTTTCCTCGTGCTCTATCTACCGAAAATACAGCCGACCTCTCTGCTGCTATCGAGGTTGGCATGCTAGAAAAAGCATATTGAGGGTACGCACTGATGACCTTGTCATGAAGCTCGGCAATAGGCAGATGTGATGCGTTTTGTTTCTCAACCTGAGCCAGTTTATGGTTGAAGACATCGTCTAGCTCGTCATGAAATGCCAATAATGTGCCAGTAATACCAGTGATAATTAAAAAAGCTGCCATGGCAAGCCCAGTATAACGATGGAGCCATAGGCAAGCTTGACGAGGATTGAGTGAAATCATTAGTGTTGGTTCTTTATCATATATTGTTTTAGTAGGTACTTATCAGTTGGCACGTCATTACTGTTGTAGCCAATGTAAAAGCTAGTAGGCAATAAAAAGCCAGCTCTCGTGTAAGACAGCTGGCTTTATAATTACGATTAGACTTAAATTCGATAAGCTAGATTAGAACTGATAAGTTAAAGATGTTTTGATATTACGTCCCATCTCAAAATCAGTATAGGCATCATCGATAGAGTTGCGTGATGCATGGCTTGCATAAGTCTCATCAAAGATATTGTATACACCTAGTGTGGCCTTTAGACCTTCGATTTGAGTTGGCGTATAAGTCATAAAGATATCGTGTACGTCATAGCCTGGTTTTTCGTTGTCATCACCAGCGGTATTCGGTGTCACATCGGCCACATAAGTACTGCGCCAGCCAAGCTCAGTAGTATTGGTTGGAGCGTAACCCAAGTTGACCATGTACTTATCGCCAGACTCAGATCCACTACCACTGACAGAAGAGATATTGTAACCCGTATCTTCGCCTTTGCTACGCGCACGAGCATAGCTTAGACCCATGTTGAAGTTATCTGCGCGATAGTCGGCCGATAGCTCTACACCTTTGATTTTGAAATCTTCGTCATTGTTAATGACACCTTGGCAGGCTTCAGGGGCAGCACTTGTACCTAGTTGCCCAGTTGTGCAATTCATGCCAGTCCTACTACCACCCGCACGTACAAACTCAATATAGTTTTCGATATTGGTTTCAAAGTATTTAGCACTTAATTTTAAAGAGTCATCAGCCGTAGTCAGACCACGCAGCGTTGTAGCAATACCGACTTCTGCATTGTCACCTTCTTCTGCTTTTAGGTCATTGTTTACATACGTATCAGCGCCATCGGTGTTAAAAATCGTTTGGCTAAGATCTGGACCATTAAATAACTGCGTATAGCTCGCAAATATTTGGGTACGCGGTGCAATCTCATAGCTAGCAGCCAATGCGCCAACGACATTGTCATAAGTCTTGCCAGCCGATACATATTCTGGAGACTCGTAACGGTCATAACGGACGCCTGGCGTTAAGCTAAGCTTACCCATTTGCCATTGGTCTTCTAGATAGACTGAGGTATTGGTTGCTTCATCTGTGCTCGCATTACCAAAGTCGCGTGTCATTTCAGATTCTTTTTTGTAATGCTCAACCCCAGCGATTAACTTATGAACCCCTGGCACACCATTGATAATACTGCTATCAACGATACTAGTGTTTTGTACTTTTGCGCCTGTGGTTTGGACTTCTGCATCAAACTCAAACCCAGGTAAGCCATCAGAGTTACGCAAAATCTGCGTGCTAGTCTGATATACATTGGCATCTACATTGACTAACTGGTTGGCAGGACTGTAAGCGTAGTCAAGCGCATAGGTATCGCGTTTGACTTCCTGCGGGATGATTGGGTTCCAGCCACCAGCAGGAAAATCTGGACGTAATGGGAATTTGCCTTTGTTTTCGGTACGGCTAAAGCTAGCGCCTACATGATGATCACTACCGACATAAGCACCAGCTTTTAATAGGATGTTTTCGCCTTCGCTGTCTTCCGTTTGGATTTTACGGCCTTTACCGTCTTCACCAGCATCCGCATTGCGTTTGCCATAATAAGCCAGTAAATCAACATTTTCTGTTGGTGCACCATATACAGTGGCAGAAGTTAGCAGTTCATCATTGTTGCTAGCATAACCTGTATGCAGCTTAGCACCTACCTTTTGACCTGGCTTGAGTAAATCTGCCGCGTCGACTGTCTCAAAAGCAACCGCACCGCCGATAGCATCATTGCCTAGCGTCACTGAGTTATTGCCCACTGATACTTCTGCTTGTTTTAGCAAATCTGGATCAATAGTGACGTCACCCATATGATAGAACAACGCGCCTTCTTGACGTGCGCCATCAATCGTTACTTTTAGATTGGTATCATCAAGACCACGTACACGAATACGTTGGTTGACTGATGAGGTACCGCCCACGCTTACCCCTGGCACAACGTCCAGAAAATCGCTCAAATGGCTGGCTTGTGCAGCTGGGGTGTAGTCATCTATGTAGACAGAGTCTTCTTGTACAGCGTCACGTACTGAGCTATTTGCTGTTACAGTGATCGTCTGTAATGTCGTGTTTGGCATATCTGCTGCCGTTGCAGCGCTGGCAGCTTGCGTCCACAATACAGCGGCGACACCGATAGACAATACTGTCAATTGACTAGATAACTTTACTTCGCGCATAACACATTTACTCACTTTGTTTACTGTCAGAAATTAGAATTTTTAGAATTATTTTTAAAAGTTGTCGTCAAACAACCCTTAAAATAGTGCCTACCAGAAGATGGAATATCTTGAAACACTTAACTAATCATGCGAATAACATGATTAATGTTAATGATAATGATTTGCGTTTAAATAATGAGAGGCATAATAACGAAGTATTAACACTTTGGCAATAATTAATATAATAAATTCTCAATTTTAGCTCTGAATATGCTGAGAGAGTGCAAAAATGCTTCTGTACTAGCCGTAAATATATAGCATGCAATATAATTCTGGCTATGTATTAAGGCTATATGTAGTCAGACGTAGAAACTCATCTCGTCTATAGTAGTCTGCTATTAACTTAGCTCATCACTTGTTTTTCTTGTACTACTGTACTAGAATACTGAAACAAGATAGTTCTCAGCGAAAAATCGCTCAACAAGCGACCTATCTATTTTCTTTGGCTAAGATTACCTATTATGACTACCGATCCTTATCAAAGCTTAGTGAAACATTTGACCAACTGTACTGATAGCGCAGATATCGAAAAGCTGCTCAGTGCCCTGCTGACGGATAAAGAACAGCATGACATTGCCAATCGTATTCGCATTTTTGACTTGCTAGATCGTGGCATCACTCAGCGTGATATCTCTGAGCAGCTAGGTGTTGGTATCGCCACTGTCTCTCGCGGTGCCAAGGCCAAGCAAAGCCATGATGTCAGCGCGTTACTGGCCACTCATAGAGACCGCTCTTAGCCTCTGACGACGATACTATCTAGCTTTTTACTGACGACTCTCACGCTTATTAATCGACACTTATTAATCAACGCATATTTGAACCATTTCGGACTTTGTTATGACCTCTAGTACTCGCATACAGACCAAGCCTGCTCCTATCGATATTCCGAGCAAACCACAACGCATCAAACTGACGCAAGATATCGATTTTTTTGCATTATTCAAACGTATCGAAAGCGCGTTTGATACCTGCTATTTGCTCGAATCATTGGGTGAAGACAGCCATATCTCGCGCCATCATGCGATCGGCTTTGATCCTGTGACGACTATCGCAGCATTAGATCGCAACACGCTTGCGATTACCGATAATAAAACTGCTGAGAAAAGCCATTATCAAACCGACAACCCTTATCAACTGCTGCGTGACATAACGCCGCAGCATGTTATTGCCCGTGATCAAAGCGGTGGTTTGGTCGGGTATTTGGGTTATGACTGCGTGAACTTCTTTGAACCTAGCCTCAATGCAAAGGCCAGTGAAGACTTTGAACCATTTAAGTTTGGCGTGTATCTAGATGGATTGACCCTAGATAAAATGACTGGGGAAATCTTTTATTTTTATTACCCAACTGCTCAGCAAGAAAACCGTATCGAGCAAATCAAGGCTCTGCTTGATGAGCCAACGCCTAGTTATGAAGCGCCTAAAGTTGAATTTTTAGGTGATGGTATGAGCCAAGAAGAGCATGCTAATGTCGTTATGCAAGTCAAAGAAGATATCATCGCTGGGCGTATCTTTCAGTGCGAGGTAGGCTTTAAGTCTAAGTACCGTATTGCCGGTGACAAGATGCCGATTTATGAAAAACTGCGTGCCGTTAACCCATCGCCGCATATGTATTTTATGAAATTTGCGCAACAATGCATCATTGGCGCTTCTCCTGAGCTACTATTCCGCTTGCGTCAGGGTGAAATGGAAACCTATCCGCTCGCAGGAACTGCTAAGCGCGGTGCGGACGTGATTGAAGACCGTAAGCTTGCCCGCGCCTTGCTTAACGATGACAAAGAAATTGCCGAGCACAATATGCTAGTCGATTTGCATCGCAATGATATTGGCCGTGTGGCACGATTTGGTACGGTAAAAGTACGTAGCTTGATGGATATCAAACGCTTCTCTCACGTACAGCATATTTCTTCTGAAATCGTTGGTATCTTGCATCCTAACGAAGACATGTTTAGTGCCCTTGCCAGCAATTTCCCTGCTGGCACTTTATCAGGCGCACCTAAAGTAGAAGCCATTAAGGTAATTAATGAGCTAGAGCCAGATGGTCGCGGTGCTTACGGCGGTGCATTAGGCTCGTTCAATTTCAATGGTGATTGTATTTTTGCCATTCCTATTCGCAGTCTGTTTATCAATGGCGAGTCTGCCTACGCCCAAACTTGTGGCGGTAACGTTTATGACTCAAACCCAGCCGATGAATACTTAGAGATTCAGCGTAAACTGTCGGCGATGAAAGTCGTGTTAGACAGCTTTATGCAATCATAATTGAAGCTAAACGTACTGCATAAATTGACCATATTTTACCTAGCACTATTTTTACAAAAGAGTTTATGACCCATGAATGTTTTAATTATTGATAACTACGACTCGTTTACCTTTAATCTCTACCAATATGTGGGCGAGATTTTGCAAACCTTAGACAGTGATAAAGAAGCTAGTGTCATCGTCAAACGCAATAACGAAATCACCTTAGCAGATGTGCAAGCGATGAATCTTGATAGAATCATTATTTCACCTGGCCCTGGCTCCCCTGATGATCCGGCGTACTTTGGTATCTGTAGCGAGGTCATTGAAACACTAGGTAAGACTGTGCCGCTACTAGGCGTCTGCCTAGGTATGCAAGGCATTGCTCATGTATTTGGCGGTGACGTGGTACGCGCCAGTGTGCCGATGCATGGCAAGGTCTCATCAATTCGCCATGATAACTCAGGTATCTATCAGGGCTTGCCACAAGAGCTTGAGATCATGCGCTATCACTCACTGGTGGTAAAAGCCGACACCATCCCAAGCTGTCTGACAATTACCTCAGTAGTCGCCAATGACAGCCGTGCTGAATTAAGCTTTGCTGAGTCAGCATTGACTGGTGATGAGATTATGGGACTGGCGCACAAAGAGTACCCAATCCAAGGCGTACAGTTTCACCCTGAGTCATTTGCCACTGAAGGCGCTAAGCGGTTGCTGAGTAACTTCTTGCTACAGGTATAAACCTATATGTCCGTCTCCATGTCTAGCTTAAGCCTAAATACATCCGGCTTACTCGGACGTACTGCGTTACTCTTGAGCTTAACACTAATGACGTCTATCAGTTCGGCTGTAGCACCTGTACAGGCAAACTTTTCAATGGGCATGGACATCCAAGGTCAACGTCTCAACCTTTATGAGAGCTGTGCAGAAGGAAGCGTTACTTGCAACAATATGCTGCTCGTCGCTCCCGATTTAGGACGGCTATTGCAGACAACACCAGAACCTAGTAAGTCGCCCTATGCTGTCAAATACTACTCTGCGCAAACCAAGCATAGCTTATGTAAAGATGGCGTGACCCCGTGTCGATTTCAGGGTTATACCTTTGAGGGCGAAGATTTTGATGGGTTTATAGATACATCGAACCATGAGATATCTATAAGAAGCAAATGGACAGTCGATACCTATAGTGCCACCTATAAAGAAAATGCGACTTATCTGCCATTAGCATCACAAGCTGCTCTGATTGATCAGATATATAACACGTCTGATAAAGCATTGAATGAAAGCTACAGAGTAACGAGAAATGAAGTTAGGCGCTTATACGGTGAAGATATGGCGGCTGATCTTAAAAAAGAGCAGACTCAGTGGATAAAACAGCGCTCAAAAAATTGCGGTGCTGATACGGATCATTTACCAAGGACCCAAGTGGAAAAAGTGTGCTTTATTCAGCGAAATGCTCTCCGAGAGCAAACATTCTTTTTATGGATTGATTAACAGAGACTATAGAAATAAAAAAATAATGCGGACACGAATATGATATGAGTTAATGATTCGATATTGTTTAGGTTATTTAGCAAACGCTAGCCATTTTTTATCAATTTGAATGACTATTGACTGAATTTAGCACACGACCTAGTAGCCACTTATTATCTTTTAGTGATAGACTCAAAAGAACAAACAAAAGACAGCCTTTAATCAGGTTGTCTTTTCTTATTTCAGTATTGCTTGGAGAGATTGTATCAATAGCAATCTTACAACATCTTGTGTCACTTAGAGCGTAAGAAGAAAACAGTATGGCAAACATCGACAACGGAATGACGACCCACTCGCATCAATCATGGCTAGGCACCATTCAAATCATTACGGCTGCTATTTGCTGGGGTACGTTGGGTATATTCTCGACCTATCTCAACCAAATTGGATTTAGTGGGTGGCAAGTAACCATATTACGCATTGTCACAGCGGCCTTTATCATTTTAGCCATGCTACCAAAACTGTGGCCACACCTTATCAAATTACAGCCAAAACAGTGGCTTGGACTGGCGATGCAGTCGTTGATAGGTGTCCTTGGCATGTCGGTCTGCTATTTTTTTGCGGTCAGTTATGTCGGTGCTGGCCCTGCCGTCGCCTTACTCTATACCGCACCCGTATTTAGTTTATTGTTTTCGAAGTTCTTACTGAGCGAGTTCATCACTCGTAAATCAGTGTTGCTAGCCTTAATGGCGGTGTTTGGCGTAGGCTTAACCATGTTAGGTGAGCAAGCAAAAGTTAACTGGGGCATTTTACTCGGTCTATCAGCAGGGATGTGTTATTCGTTATATGGCGTATTGGGCAAGCGCGCGATGCATTATGCTCACCCTGCCCCTCTAGTGTTTTTCACTTCCATTATCATTAGTGCTGGTGTACTACTGCTCTTGCCTGAGACCTATAACACTTATGAGCAGCTATTGAGTCTGCCCTTAATGACTTGGGGCTATGTTTTGGGATTGTCATTATTGGGGACCGTCGTGCCATTTGGGCTATATATGAAGGCATTGGAAAAGCTGCCCGCCACTCGCGCATCGGTATTTACGATTTTCGAGCCATTGACTGCGATTGCACTTGCCATGCTATTATTGCATCAATCTTTGTCTTGGATTCAATATCTGGGCGTGGCGCTTATCTTGCTAGCAGCTTTATTAAATGCTGTATTAAATGGTACTGCTACTCGCGTACCTCGCTGGTTAAAACAACGACAAAAGGCTTAGGCTTACTATCTGCTCATTTGAGATGTGTCCAATTTATTGCGATAAAAAAAGCCCCAACCATGGCATCATGATTGGGGCTTCTTTTTTTATTACTTACGCACAAACAAACGTTTTTACTGCTCTATACGTTGCAAAAATGCCTGCGTACGAGGATGTTTTGAGTCCTCAAACAGCTGCTTAGCACTGCCTTCTTCAACTACATGACCGTCTTCAATCAATACAACATGATCGGCAACGTCGCGGGCAAAGTTGATTTCGTGAGTCACTACGACCATCGTCCAACCTTCAGAGGCGAGCTGCTTCATCGTCTCAAGCACATCCTGTACCAACTCTGGATCAAGCGCAGAGGTCGGCTCATCAAACAGCAACAATGATGGCTCAATAGCAAGCGCACGGGCAATACCAATACGCTGCTGCTGACCACCAGATAGCTGGAAAGGATAGAGATCCGCTTTGTCCGACAGTCCAACTTTCTCAAGTAGTACCAATGCCTGCTCACGGGCTTGCGCTTTGCTCTGCCCTTGTACCACTGTCGGTCCAAGCATTAAATTCTCAATGGCGGTCTTATGTGGAAACAAATTATAAGACTGAAATACCATACCTGACTTACGCTGTAAGGCTAGTAGCGTTTTTTTGCTTGGCTTAGTCGCAAAGTCGACGCTCAAGCTATCGTCATCAAAAGCAATCACACCTTGATCAGGAATCTCTAGCGCATTTAAGCAACGCAAAAAAGTGGTTTTACCCGATCCTGAAGGTCCTAATATTACGACCACTTTGCCTTTGTTAATGGTCAAGTCGATGCCTTTTAACACCTGATTGCCACCAAAGGCTTTATGAATATTAGTGACTTTGATCATAAAAATTCCTGTTGTGCTAGGGCGTATCTATTGAGCCATAACTTATTTTACTACGTAGCTTATTTTGCCACATAACGGTCTAGCCTAGTTTCAAGCTTGCCTTGGATAAAGGTCAAGAACAGACAGATACCCCAGTAGATAATCGCCGCTTCCGTATAGACCAGCATAAACTCATAGTTACGAGCTGTGATAATCTGCGCTTGTTTGAATAGCTCAGTGACCAATACAAGTGAGGCCAAAGAGGTGTCTTTTACCAGACTGATAAAGGTATTAGACAACGGCGGCACCGACACTCGAAGTGCCTGCGGTAAAATCACATGACGAAACGTCTGTAGATACGTCAAGCCAACCGTCGAGCCTGCTTCCCACTGTCCTTTTGGTATCGACAAAATCGAAGCACGCACTGTCTCCGATGCATAAGCACCGATGTTCAATGAGAATGCAATAATCGCTGAAGGAAAGGGATCGAGCTTCACCCCGACACTTGGCAGACCATAAAAAATAATAAACAGCTGAACCAGCATCGGTGTACCGCGAATGGCGGACACATAGACACGAGCGAGCCGATAAATGATTTCATGGAACCAAGTGGCACGCGGAATAATACGAATCAATGCCACTGTCAGTGCAATGGCCATACCAATCGCAAATGAGATCAATGCCAGCGGTATCGAATAATAGATACCGCCTTTGAGCATTGGCCAAAACGACGAGATGACAATCTGCGCTCGATCAGGACTCATAAATGGCAATACTGCCAATAAGTCCGCGAACCATGATGTAGACATTACAGAAGCTGACATGATAGAAACTGACATTATTTTTGTTGACTTATATCAGCACCAAAGAACTGTTCGCTAAGCTTGGTAAGTGTGCCTTCAGCCGCCAATTCAGCCATCGCTTCATCCAGTTTTGCTACGACTTCATCATCACCTTTGATAAGCACTAGGCCTGAACCAGTTTGTTCACTAGCAGGTGCAGTTAATTTAATCTCAAGATCAGAATCTGGGAATTTTTTGAGATAATCCAATACCGCTAGATTGTCATTCATCGTAAAGTCAGCACGGTCCTGCTTCACTAATTGAATCGCTTGCGCCATACCATCGACAGGAACGATCTCTGCACCATAACGCTCTGCAAGCTCACCGTAGTTACTGCTAAGTGATTGCGCCGTACGTAGGCTTTTTAGACCTTCCCACGAGCTGTAACGGTTGTCATCAGTAGGTGCCAATACAACTGCACCTGACCAGCTATAGGCCATCGCTTTGTCATATTTTGCTTTACGCTCAGGCGTGGTCAAACTAACTTGGTTAGCCACCATATCAAAGCGTTTTGAATCCAAACCAGCCAACATCGCATCCCATTGAGTTTCTTTAAACTCAACGTCTACGCCCAGTTTATCCGCTACTGCACGCGTTACTTCAACATCATAACCCGTTAGTTTGCCACTCTCATCATGGTACGTGAACGGAGGATAAGTACCCTCTGTACCGACGTTGATGGTGCCGCCGTTGTTGATACGTTGTAGCAAATCAGAACCGCCTGTTGCAGCGCTGTCAGTTGCACTGGTATCGGCTTCGTTGGTAGTAGATTGACCACAAGCGGCAAGGAACATAGTACTGGCGGCAAGGGCTAAGAGAGTACGACGTTTCATAAGACGTCCTTATAAGAGTGAATGAATAAAGTAAAAACGCATAATGCTAATAAGACACACAGCACTAATAGAATATACGGTGCTAATAAATAGGACAAGCCGACACAGAAGAACAATACAAGCTCCTCTATGATATTCGGCTTTGGTTGCCCGATTTGAGGTTATTCGGGCTATTTTTCAATACTGTTTCTATATTATATTTTAATTTTTAACGATTGTTCAAATATTCTAGCGAGTTTAATTAAAGTAAATTGCTATCTTATTAAATAACAGCTTATGGATATAGTATCTCACTTTAGACAGAAAAACGTACAAAATCAGTGAGCATACGTAAGCTATAGTCAGTTCAATATCATCTCGATACAAAGAAACCGAGTGCAAGTTATACATTAGTATGCTTAGCGAGGATGACGATGTAGCGGATTTATATAGGCTTGACTATATCTGCTACAACTCGCCTGAGAACTGATAGCGATCACCCGCATGCCACATTTTTACAAAAGTAACGACCTGACCAGCCGAGTAGGTCTGCCGACGCAGCACAAGCGTTGGTGACTGCGGCGCAATTTGCAAAAACTCAGCAATCTCATCAGGGGCAGCCAACGCTCGAATGGTATAACTACCTCGCTCCAGTGGGCTTTTGGCAATCAAGTAATCACTGGTATTGACCACACTAAAATCCTGATCGATAAACTTCGGCACTTTTTTGGCATCGACCCAGCGTTCTTCAAACTGTATGGGCTGACCATCGGCAAAGTGAATGATTTTTACTTCATACAGGACAGCTTCATCACTAGTGTCTATATGAGCGCTTGCGTTAACAGGCACAGACCCTTCATCAATCACAGCCACTTCATTAATACCAAATTTACGACGCAATTCATCATCGAGCATATCAGCCGTAATAGCACGCTTACTCACGACCTGTGCCTCATAATCACGATTGGCAGACTTTAAATCCTCAGCGATGTTGCGCACTTCTACGAACGTATGATTGAACTGCTGCTGCGCGACAAACGTGCCCGACCCTTGTCGACGCTCTAGTACCCGCTCCTCGCTCAGCTCTTTTAGCGCACGGTTGACCGTCATTCGTGACACACCAAACTCTTCAGCCAGTGCCATTTCTGTCGAAATCGCGTTGCCTGCCTGCCACTTACCAGAATGAATGTTGTCTAGTATGGCATTTTTTATACGTTGATACGCCGGAATCGTCTTTGTCATATCCGCCTTGACCGTCAGTTTTGCTAATAGGAATGACCACATAATATCACGAGACCACCGTGCAAGCCTTAGTCAAAATGTCTGAGCGTTTAGTCTCGACCGAGTAAATAACAAAAATAATGCGTCCATAAATAAAAAAACCTTGCATGAAAAAAGCATCTTTGATAATTTGTATATACAACTTTGCAGCAGTGCTAGAAAATTTGTTTTATCGATTCGATATTTCTATGAATTTAGATGAACGCTTAGTAATAGGTAAATACTTAGTAGATAAATACCTAGACTGACTGTAAGACACTTATTTTGATGACTTTATCGCCCTATTCGCTATCACAAGGATATGATCATGACTACTGACAACGGAACCAAAAAAGAAACTAAGCTGACTCGCCGTGATGAGAGCCGTAATATTGCTGCGCCTACCGGTAGCACGCTACATTGCAAAAGCTGGCTAACCGAAGCCCCTTATCGCATGCTGCAAAACAACCTGCACCCTGATGTGGCAGAAAACCCAAAAAGTCTAGTTGTCTACGGTGGTATCGGACGCGCAGCCCGTAACTGGGAAAGCTATGATCAAATCTTAGTATCATTAAAAGAATTAGAAGATGATGAGACGTTGCTAGTACAGTCTGGTAAACCAGTAGGCGTGTTTCAAACACACGAAAACGCACCACGCGTATTGATTGCCAACTCAAACCTTGTACCGCGTTGGGCAACATGGGAGCACTTCAACGAGTTAGATCGTAAGGACCTGTTTATGTACGGTCAAATGACTGCAGGTAGCTGGATTTATATCGGCACGCAAGGCATCGTCCAAGGTACGTATGAGACTTTTGTGGAAGCAGGTCGTCAGCATTATGACGGTAGCTGGGCGGGTCGTTGGATTTTGACCGCGGGACTTGGCGGTATGGGCGGCGCGCAGCCATTAGCTGCGACTTTTGCTGGTGCGACTTCGTTAAACATTGAGTGTCAGCAGTCTAGTATTGATTTCCGTTTGCGCACGGGTTATGTCGACAAGCAAGCAGACGATCTTGACCATGCTTATGAGTTAATCAAACAACATACGGACGCTGGTGAAGCCGTCTCTATCGCCCTACTTGGCAATGCCGCAGATATCTTACCTGAGATGGTCAAGCGTGCTAACGCTGGTGGCATGAAGCCTGATTTGGTCACCGATCAAACCTCAGCGCATGATTTGATCAATGGCTATCTACCAAGCGGCTGGACCGTAGAGGAATGGAAAGCCGCACAAGAAGATCCAGAGCAACATGCAGCACTGACCAAAGCAGCCGCTGAATCTTGTGCCGTACATGTACAAGCGATTTTAGACTTGCAAGCGATGGATATTCCAGCGACTGATTACGGTAATAATATCCGTCAAGTGGCGTTTGATGAAGGAGTCAAAGATGCCTTTAACTTCCCAGGTTTTGTCCCTGCTTATATTCGTCCGCTATTTTGCCAAGGCAAAGGCCCATTCCGCTGGGTAGCGTTATCAGGTGATCCAGAAGATATCTATAAGACTGATCAAAAAATCAAAGAGCTATTCCCTGAAAACAAACATATCCATCGCTGGTTAGATATGGCAAAAGAACGCATTCAATTTCAGGGCTTGCCTGCTCGTATCTGTTGGTTAGGTCTGGGCGAACGTGATAAAGCAGGTTTGGCATTCAATGAAATGGTCAAAAACGGCGAGCTAAAAGGCCCGATCGTTATTGGTCGTGACCACTTAGACACGGGTTCTGTTGCCAGTCCAAACCGCGAAACAGAAAGCATGAAAGATGGCTCAGATGCGGTCTCTGATTGGGCATTATTGAATGGCATGCTCAATGTCGCAGGCGGCGCGACTTGGGTATCACTACATCATGGCGGTGGTGTTGGCATGGGCTACTCGCAGCACTCCGGCATGGTCATCGTCGCAGACGGTACTGATGCAGCAGCCAAAAGACTGTCACGCGTATTAGTCAACGATTGCGGTTCAGGCGTTATGCGTCATGCTGATGCAGGTTATGAGCTGGCGATTAAGACAGCGAAAGACTATGGTCTAAATCTGCCGATGATTAAATAGTTTGTCCCTTGTCCTTATAAGCCATAGTCAATCCTCTATAAAAGAGTGACAGCGTTAACCTCGTTTGAAGTATCACAAATACATCTGCACTCGGTTGCCTTGCCTCTCTTTTAAACTGAATTAACTATATAACTAGGTATAAGGACACAATCGGCGTTTTATCAAGGAGGATAATATGATTGAGCAAAATACAACATCTGATCTGCACGATGAAAACCCAACGACCTCATCAAAAAAACTGCTATCAACCCCTATTGCTTTAATACAGCTGATCGTATTCAGCGCGATCGGTTTGGTGATGTTTTTCGTACCATTTACCATTGGCGAGAAAAGCACGATTTTGTTCGATCATGGTGCGACCTATCTGGTGACTCAGCAGCATACTTTGTCCGTGACGCTATTATTTTTACTCATGCTCTATGGCGTGAGTAAGCCATTTATCGATGGCTCATGGCGTAAAAATATCACTCACATGATTATGACTGCTTTTAAAATCATGGGTCTGATACTGGCAGTGATGTATGTGGCTGACGTAGCGCCTGCCTTTATGATGGAAAAGGACATGCTGCCGTTTCTATTTGAAAAATTGGCCTTACCAGTCGGTATGATTGTACCGATTGGGGCGTTGATATTGGCATTCTTGGTTGGTTTTGGCTTACTAGAAATGGTTGGTGTACTCATGCAGCCAATTATGAAACCTATTTGGAAAACCCCAGGCTCATCAGCGATTGATGCCGTTGCTTCCTTTGTTGGTAGCTACTCTATTGGTTTGCTCATCACCAATCGTGTGTACTTGCAAAAGCAATATTCAGCACGTGAAGCCATTATCATTGCGACTGGTTTTTCGACTGTGTCAGCGGCGTTTATGGTGATTGTTGCCAAAACGCTTGGATTGATGGAGTTTTGGAATGTGTTCTTTTGGTCTACGCTAGTGATTACCTTTATTGTCACTGCGATTACCGCTCGTATTCCGCCTATCAGTCTCTTTGATGATAGCGTTGAACGTCCAACTTTAGACCATAAAGGTGGTACACGGCTAGCAGCTGCGTTTGATTTAGGCTTGTCCACTTCGCGCCGTGCCACTGACCTCAAACAAATCTTATGGTCTAACTTTCGCGACGGTCTAACGATGGCCGCTGCTATCGTGCCATCTATCATCGCGGTCGGCTTAACAGGATTGCTATTAGCAAAATATACGCCAGTTTTCGATGCCTTGGGCTTGCTTCTTTATCCCTTTACATGGCTTGGCGGCCTACCAGAACCGCTTGTCGCTGCCAAAGGAATGTCAGCGGGATTGGCTGAGATGTTCTTGCCAGCATTACTACTAAGTGAGGCAGATATTCTGACACGCTATGTCGCAGGGGTCATTTCCATTAGCAGTGTACTGTTCTTCTCAGCCATGATCCCATGCGTGCTTGCGACCGAGATTCCTATCTCTGTTGGCAAAATGGTCATCATTTGGTTCGAGCGCGTGGTACTCAGTATTTTATTGGCTGCGGCATTCGGACATCTGGCTATGTACCTAAATTGGATTGGCTAAAAAATTCAAACCCGATAATAGATATTTCGTTGATTAAAAACCTTTCAACAACTTCATTTTAATAAAGATACTAGGGCGTGTCCTCAATTCAAACGAGTGTCCTCTAAATGGGCTAAAAAAAGCTAAATTTTGCCAAACATCGTCAAATAGTTGGTCAATATCTCGATATTATCTGCACTATTTTCCTTGTTTGACGGCAATTTATCTCATTTTTATCACCATTTTTAAAATGAGGACACGCCCTAAACAAAAATAATATAACCCATATAGTCGATGCAATTTAAAAGTAGTACAAGGCAACCGAGTGTAGATGTATATGTGATACTTCAAGCGAGGTTAACGCTGTAATACTTTTATAGTGGAATGACTATATGACTTACAACCCTAGGATTACCCCTATGAACGACATCAAACAACTAACCCTACACCCTCGCCAGCTTAGCTTTAAAATGCTACGTGATATCTACGAGCAGCCTCTCATATTGACATTACCAGAGAGCGCTTATAAGGCAATAGATGCCTCGCACGAAGATGTACGTACCATCATTGCACGAGACAAAAGCGCTTATGGTATTAATACTGGTTTTGGCCTACTTGCTAAGACACGTATCAGTGATGATCAGCTTGAGCTACTTCAGCGTAACCTAATCGTTTCTCACTCAGTTGGTACTGGTGAAGCTCTCCCTGCAGGCGTGGTACGACTGATTATGGTGATGAAAGTTGCCAGTTTGGCGCAAGGTGTCTCTGGTGTACGCCGCGAAGTGGTTGATAGTTTACTTGGCTTAATCAACAATCAAATCACACCCAATATCCCAGCCAAAGGTTCAGTTGGCGCATCTGGTGACTTAGCGCCATTATCACATATGACGCTGGCGATGATGGGTGAAGGCGATGTGTTTGTCGCTGGTAAAAAAGTGCCTGCCGCTGATGCCCTAGCACAGCATGGACTTGAGCCTATTACTCTTGCAGCCAAAGAAGGCCTTGCACTGATCAACGGTACGCAGGTATCAACTGCGTTGGCATTACGTGGTTATTTTTTAGCGCGTGATTTGCTTGAGACCGCCACCATTGTCGGCTCACTGTCGATTGATGCAGCAAAAGGCTCGGACTCACCATTTGATGCGCGTATTCACGAAGTACGTGGCCATCACGGCCAAATTGAAATCGCCAAAGCACACCGTCAATTAATCAAAGGTAGCGCTATTCGTGCTTCACACGATGGCGAGCAAGACGATAGAGTGCAAGATCCTTACTGCCTGCGTTGCCAGCCACAAGTCATGGGAGCCTGTCTCGATATCATCAACCAAGCAGGAAAAACATTATTAATCGAATCCAATGCAGTGACCGACAACCCACTTATCTTTAATAACGAAGATGGGCCTGTTGCTATCTCAGGTGGTAACTTCCATGCTGAGCCAGTCGCTTTTGCCGCTGATATTTTAGCCTTAGCAATCGCTGAGATTGGCTCTATGTCTGAGCGCCGTGTGGCCTTGCTGATCGATGCGACTCTGTCTGGTGGCTTACCGCCATTCCTAGTTGATAACGCTGGGGTAAACTCAGGATTTATGATTGCTCATGTGACCGCCGCAGCACTGGCATCAGAAAACAAATCTATCGCCCATCCTGGTAGCGTCGATAGCATCCCGACTTCTGCTAACCAAGAAGACCATGTGTCTATGGCCACCTATTGCGCACGCCGCCTATACGAGATGGCGCAAAACACTGCCACCATTATTGGTATTGAACTTCTGGCTGCTGGTCAAGGCATCGACTTCCATCGCGGACTAGAGACCTCAGAGCCTTTGACCGTAGCACATCAAAAACTACGTGAAAAAGTGACTTTTTATGATAAAGATCGCTATCTAGCCCCTGATATCGAAGCAGCCAAGCAGTTAGTATTAGACGGTACGCTTGCTGAACATTGGCAGTCACTACGCAGCGATTGGTACGAGTCTAAATAAAGATCAATAAGCGGAGAGCAGTGATGACAATAGCGAGAACAGCAACAACGACAACGACGACGACGACGATACGCATTATCCATACACCTGCTGATATGACCCAGTGGATAGGACGTGCAGAGCCATTTGAGACGGCACGCGCCCGCTATTGGTATCAGCTTGCTCAGCCTTATGAGGCTCAACATATTGGGCTAATTGGCTTTGCCTGTGAGCAAGGCGTCAGACGCAATCAAGGCCGCGTGGGTGCTAGAGCTGCCCCACCATTGATTCGTCGAGCTTTTGCTACGCTGCCAGTCATCGCTGATTTACAACGACGTTTTGATGGTCAATTATCAACCTTATTGGGTGATGCTGGCGACATTCATTGTAATGATAATGATAGCTTTGCCGAGAGCACTCTTGAGCAAGCTCAGATCAAATATGCTGATGCAGTGAGTACAATCGTCAAGCAAGGTGGATTACCCGTCGGGCTTGGCGGTGGTCATGCCATTGCTTATGGTAGCTTTTTGGGATTATGGCAGGCCTTAGAGAATACTAGCGAAACAACTATCAGCACAAACACAGCGCCTACTATTGGGATTATTAATTTTGATGCTCATCTTGATATTCGTCAGTCTGATGTAGCGACTTCTGGGACACCATTTCGCCAAATTGCCGAGCACCTTGATGCACATGGTCAGCCCTTTCATTATTGCTGTATTGGCGTCAGTCGGTTCTCTAACACGGCGGCGCTTTTCGATCGTGCCGAGCAATTGGGCGTACAGGTTATCAGTGATGAAGACTGTCATTATCAGCCTTGGGATACACTTGCTGAGCGGGTCAAAAGCTTTATAGATCAGGTCGATATCGTGTATTTGACCATCGATATGGACTGCTTACCATCTAGTGTCGTTCCAGGTGTGAGCGCACCTGCCTCCTTTGGTATTGAGCTGGGTTTCGTTGAGCGTATGGTCAAAACCATCATGGCATCAGGCAGAGTAAAAATGGCAGACATTGCTGAGATTAACCCTACCTTTGATATTGACAGTCGTAGCTGCAAAGTCGCTGCTCGCTTACTGGCCACTATTGTAGAGCAGCACTTACTTAGCGCTTAAATCTTGCCAACAAAGATCATCGACTTCACAAAAATCAGGAGCATATTATGAATGAATCAAAGAACTCCGTATCGAAAAGTCCTATAGAAAAGATGCTAGACGAGTCTACTATGACATCATTTGACCATGTCATTATTAACGCCAATATCGCCACCTTTTCAGCGCAGCATGGTTTTGGTATTGAGACAAGTAATGATGCAAATAAGCACGCTGATAGCATTCCATACGGTCAGCTACTTCACGCGGCTATCGGTATTAAAAACGGCAAAATCGCTTGGGTTGGCACACAGAATTTAATCACTGCTCATCTGCCTAAATATCAAGCTAGCCAAATCACAGACGTCGATGGCAAATGGCTAACCCCAGGGCTTATCGATTGTCATACGCACATTGTCTATGGCGGCAACCGCAGCAATGAATTTGAAGCGCGTTTGCAAGGCGTTAGTTATCAAGACATTGCTGCACAAGGCGGTGGTATTGTCGCGACGGTCAGTGCCACTCGCGCCGCCAGTATTGAATCGCTATTTGCACAAAGCGAAAAACGCTTAATCGCGCTCATGAAAGAAGGTGTCACCAGTATCGAAATCAAGTCTGGCTATGGCTTAGATTTAGACACGGAGCGCAAAATGCTCACGGTCGCTCGTCAACTGGGAGAAAAATACGACATTCATGTGAGTACCACTTATCTAGCAGCGCATGCCCTACCCACTGAGTACAAAGACCATGCGGACGACTATATCGAGCAAGTTTGCGAGTGGCTACCAACTCTGCATGCAGAAGGCTTAGTCGATGCGGTCGACGGTTTCTGTGAAAATATCGCTTTTAGTACTGAGCAAATCAGACGAGTGTTTGAAGTGGCTCGCTCATTGGATCTACCAGTCAAACTACACTCTGAGCAGCTGTCCGATATAGGTGGTAGTGCCTTAGTTGCTGAATATAAAGGACTATCGAGCGACCATCTAGAACACTTATCAGAAGAAGATATCAAAAAAATGGCGGCTAGCAATACGGTTGCCGTGATATTGCCAGGGGCGTTTTATACGCTACGTGACACTAAGTTGCCACCGATTGACGCACTGCGTAAACATCAAGTTCCCATGGCTATTTCAACCGATTGTAACCCTGGCACCTCACCGTTAACGTCGCTTTTATTGACGATGAATATGGGCTGCACGCTATTTTACCTGACGCCCGAAGAAGTACTAGCAGGCTCGACCGTTTATGCAGCACAAGCGTTAGGACTACCGAATAAAGGTAAAATAGAAGTGGGCTGTGATGCTGATTTGGCACTATGGGATATCGCCCGTCCTGCTGACTTGGCCTATCAGATGGGACTAAACCCTATTCAAGGCATTATGGTTCAAGGGAAATGGCGCGACACAATATAATCAACCTACCTTTGTTTATCTCAATTAAAAAAGCCCCTATCATTCAGTGACTGGGACTTTGCTATTTGTCCGTATGAACCAACTACTAGAGCATGTTTAACCCTTAGAAGTAAAACTAGTTCAAAATACCAAAAGCGACCAACGCATCCGCCACACGTTTGAAACCAACCATATTGGCACCAGCCATATAGTCGACATAACCCTTGTCAGTTTGACCATATTGTTCTGAAGCATTCGCAGCACTGTCGTGGATATCTTTCATAATACCTTTTAGACGCTCATCGACTTGCTCAAAGGTTTGATATTGACGTACAGAGTTTTGCGACATTTCAAGCGCAGATACTGCCACCCCGCCCGCATTAGCAGCTTTACCAGGTGCATAATGAACACGGTGCAAACGGATATAATCAATTGCTTCCGCAGTGAGCGGCATATTAGCGCCTTCCACCACATACTTCACGCCATTTTCGACCAATAATTTGGCATCAGCTTCATTGACTTCATTTTGAGTAGCGCATGGAATCGCAATATCAGCTTCAAACTGCCACGGTTTCTGTTTGGCAAGCCACTCGCCACCATAAACATCAATATACTCTGCTAAAGGCTTGTTTTGCTGCTTTTGTTTTTTGAGCCAATCAATTTTTTCTTGATTGAGGCCATTTTCATCATGCAACGTCCCTTGTGAATCAGAGACAGTTATTGCCATACCACCTAGCGCATTCACTTTTTCGGCAGCATGCAATGAGACATTACCCGCCCCTGATATCAGCACCCTTTTGCCTTGAAGCGTATCGTTCTGAGCGATGAGCATGTTTTCTAAGAAGTAGACTGCACCGTAGCCAGTCGCCTCTGTACGCATCAAGCTGCCACCAAAGCCCACGCCTTTGCCAGTGATAACCCCTGTTGATTCACGCGTTAAATTCTTATACATCGCAAACATATAGCTAACTTCTCGACCACCGACGCCGATGTCACCAGCAGGCACATCCATGTCTTTGCTCACGTAATGATGTAGCTCACGCATAAAGGCATAGCAAAAACGACGTATCTCGCTGTCTGTTTTACCTTTAGGATCGAAATCTGACCCACCTTTACCGCCGCCAATAGGCAGGCCAGTTAAGGCATTTTTAAAAATCTGCTCAAAGCCTAAGAACTTTAATACGGATTGATTGACGGTAGGATGGAATCTAAGACCGCCTTTGTAAGGGCCTAGAGCATTGCAAAACTGCACACGCCAACCACGATTGACTTGTACCACGCCTTGATCATCTTCCCAATTGATACGAAAGCCAAATACCCGATCAGGCTCTACCAAACGCTCGAATACCTTTAACGTACTATATTCAGGATGCGCATCGTATAAAGGTTGAATCGTAATTGCCACCTCTTTTACTGCTTGAATGAATTCAGGCTGATGGGCATAACGTGCTTCGACTTTTTGGATGGCTTCACTGATGCTCATGTATTTCTTCCTTAGGATAAAACTGGTGATAGTAATTATTTACATCGACGCTACAACATATTGAGTAAACGAAAGGACTATAAACGTTGATGTAAAACTGAAATCGCCCCTATACAAGATTATGTATAGAGACTGATAGGATCAAAAAAGCTGACTCAATTTGTATTTTTATAATGCATTTAGAAATGTCAACATTTATCCCCTCATGACTGTATATCATTTTTGAGACTTATAAGTCTAGTAAATATCTTCATCATAAGAATCTATAAGCGATTTTTGTTAGCTAAATTTCAGCGGTTCCGTTTGATAGCAATGATGGACATTAATCTATAGTTACAAAGAATATCTTTATTCAAAAAAATACCAAGGATTTTGCTAGGTCTTCAACCGCTCATCGACTAGACATAATAAAAAATCACCATTTTCCTCGAAAAAATAAAGATAAAGGGTAATGATTTGATGACAAAAGGCATAAAAGTCCAAAAAATTTACTTTTAATTGGGCAAATGTATATCAATATTACTAGTAAGGAATTATAATACCTTTCTTTAAACAAGGATATTTTTGACTAACTTCATTAGTTCATAAATAAAAAACCAATCACCAGTACAGAGAAAGCGATATGCGTACAGATTCATTTCAGCAGATATTGGAAGACTTAAACAGTTCATCAGCAGATGTTGAAGCATCTGCCCTAATCTCTAACGATGGTCTTATGATTGCTTCAGCTCTACCAACCGGCGTGGATGAAGATCGCGTGGGTGCTATGTCAGCAGCATTATTATCATTGGGTGATCGTGCAGGACGCGAGTTGGCACGCGGTAGTATTGATCGCATTATGATTCAAGGCGAGAAAGGCTACGTCATCATGACCTCATCAGGCGATGAAGCCGTACTTACCATCATGGCAAAACCCAATGCCAAGCTTGGCTTGATATTCCTAGATATTAAGCGCGCCTCAGAAGCGTTGGCAAAGCTCATTTGATTAGCGACTGCTTATCGAATTTATTAGCTTTTAATTACTATAAACATAGTTGGTTCAATATAATTTGAATATAAGAAAACCGAGTGAAAGTACTACAAGTAGTAGGCTAAGCAAGGCTGACACCGTATCCAATTTATAGAGGATTGACGATATAACGACTAGCGAAGGAGATGACCATGGGTTCTCCAATCCCTGATGCACACAAACCCGATATGCCTGCTGAGCAAATCACGATGACTTATCATGATGGCACGTCACGGACTGTCTATGATACTGGTATAGAGCGCCCCTACCCAGACGGTAAGCTGATTGTCTCGCGTACCAATCTCGACGGTATCATCACTCACGTCAACGACGCCTTTGTCGAAATCAGTGGCTATCATGTAGATGAATTGATTGGCCAACAGCACTATATTTTGCGTCATCCTGATATGCCAAAAGCCGCCTATAAAGACTTATGGAGTACGGCTGAGTCTGGACAAAAATGGCATGGCTATGTCAAAAATTTATGCAAAGACGGAAGTCATTATTGGGTCTATGCCACTGTGGTGCCTAACGTGCGTCGCGGCGAAACCGTCGGCTACACCTCGGTACGACGCAAACCATCACGCAGCAAAATTGAAGCGGCGATGACTCAATATGCCCAAATGAAACAAGATGAGGAAGGCTAAGTCATGACGACACACAATATGCTAATCGCCCCTGATTTTTCGCCTGATCGCTTTGCAGGCTGGCACATGTTCAACACCTTGATTCAAAAACGTGCCAACTTAAACATGCATCTCAATATTCCTGCCTCTCACGCTGAGCAAGAGCAGGTCATTGATGCTGGTGACATTCAAATTATTTACGCCAACCCTTTTGATGCAGCCACTCTCATCCGAGAGCAAGGCTATCGAGCCATTGCGCGACCTATCGGTAAATCTGACGAGATGATCATTGCAGCCGCTGCCAATAGCACTATCAGCCGTTTGGAAGACATTCAAGCAGGGGCTAATGTCGCGATGGCTGACAACCGAGATGTCAAACTGATTGGTTTGCGATTGCTAGAAGCCGTCGATATAGAAGCGTCTGATCTCAACTGGGATGTGACCGAGACCTATCAAGCGGCTGCCCGCAAAGTCATCAAAGGTGAAGCCCATGTCGCGTTCTTTTTGGCAGAGATTTTTCATAGCTTTTCACGCTTGACCAAGACTCAGCTATCGGTACTTATCGAAAGTGACTTGGCTGATATCAGTCATGTAATCGTTGTTAAAGAAGACTTTCCCGATGCGCAAATCTTTCTAGAAGCCATCCTCAATTTGCACAACGATGCAGATGGTAAAGAAGCATTGGCTGAGCTTGGCATGCCTCAAGGATTTGAGCCGATGAGCGAAGAAGATGCCGAGTTTATGATTGATTTGATGCAGACATTATTGGATTAGTCGCTCAATCATTATATTGATATCAAGCGCTATTTCTCTGGATTACATCATCGCTTGTCGTATGACATCATTATCACTGAAGCAAGCACCGTCGTAATAATAGCGATGATAGGAGGGTATTATTATGTCTGATTCAGACCTTATAAAAGAAAATGAAAGAGTCGCACACCGAGTATTTAGGTTTTACTCTCGTAAAGTATTTTTGGCACCTAATAACCGTCATTTTCATGAGCAGCGCATCAATGCAGCGTTACTGTTGACGGAGAAAGAACCGCTACAGGGTGCAGTGGCTGACTTTTTTTATGGTTGCTGGTTTGATATCCCATATGATGTAAACAATCTATTTACTCGTATCAAAGATCGTTTGTATCCTCATGTCCAGCAAGGCTTTCGCGAGTGTATTGATAAAAAAAGATACATCCAGCGCAATAGTATGTTGGCCACTCGTTGGAGTGTGCTGATATCCCCTTCTCTCAATGAGCAAAAGCAACGACTACGTATCAGCAGCGACGATGCCCGAGAAATTGCTAAAGATATCACCACTGAGCTGATGCAAGCGCGTGATGACGAAGACTGGGGTACGATTGAGCAAATCGAAAATGAGTTTTTTGCCCATTGTACTGCGCGCAATGATCGTCTCGCATTTTCCCTGGTATGGTTTCGCTTGGGTAGAAGTGACTGGCAGTTCGATGCACGCTGGGACAACTGCCAACAGCATCTCGATCAAACTATAGTCAAATCCATATAAATCAGCTACGTCGTCATCCTCGCTAAGCATACTAATGTATAACTTACGCTTGGTTTGCTTGTATCAAAATTATTTGAACTCAACGATATAAAAGCCTAATTTATCAATTATTAATCACTTTTATCATAATGGTAGTTACTATGTTCTCTTACTTAAATGCTGATAAAACCTATCTCACCCTGACGCCAGCTGGTATTTTTGAGGCGTTTTCACAGAACGAACCAACTGATGAGCAGTTGGCATTACAGGATTTGCTGTCTTATGATCAGACGTTGCTCGCTGCTGACTGGCTTCAGCGCTATTCTGAACAATGGCTACAGAGCTTTATAGAACAAGGTTGGATTGAAAAGCTGTCGCTACTTTTACCAGCACCTAACTTACCATTGGACCAGTTCTTGCCTTATGTCGTGGCGAGCTTATCTGGTAAACGCCGTGCCGCGATCGGCTCTGATGAAGGATTTTGTTTGGCGCGAGTGGGCTATAGTCAAGAAGAAGCAGATATGCTCAGTGTCGCCGCCGCTGATTTTTCAGGCTTTATGCTTCGCCAAAAGCAACGTGGATGGGCGGTAGAAAGCCAAGCAATCTCGTTTTTTCAGCAGGTCGACCTACTCATTCCTGAGACCAGCTTTGTGTTTTTATGGATAGACAATGCAGGCTACGTTCTCATCATCGATGGCGAACCTCTGACCAATAGTCGTGCCTTTGTAGAGCTGGTATGGGCACTTAAAACGTCTGGATTGAGATTTCTTAATTAAAGAGGTTTCTTAACTGATTTAACTCGCTTAATTCATTTCATTGCATCGTTTGATTTAAGGCTCAAGCTCTATCTTTTACGCAAGAATAAGCAGTGCGATTAGCTCAAATTAAGCGCACTGTTTATTCTTATATAAGTCTTTTTCGTACCATTCTTACCTATATCACTCTCTAGTAACGGCTAACTCTACGCAGCAATAACAATACTCTCAGAATTAACAATAACTTGTCAGAATTTAGGTCATACTCTCATCACACATTTAAGTATTTTCTTGCCAAGACTTAAGTTGCCACAAACCTCTAACTGTTCAAACATCTATACCGCTTCCAATATTTTAACCATCTTTTCCAATGTTGTACCCTACCGAAATCGGCAACCCCTGCCAAACCTTGCATTCTTGCTTATTTTTTAGGACAGTTTATGACTTCGCTGACCACTGTGCGCGTGCGTTATCAAACGATTGAAATTGGCAACACCGACATTCATATTTGTACTTTGCGTGACAATCAACAATTTAGCGACCCTGATGACGAAGCGTTAAAACTTGGCATTTGCTCTGCTTCTTGGCCGATGTTTGGGGTGATATGGCCGTCAAGCTTGGTGCTGGCCAATCATATGCTTGATTACGATATTGCAGGCAAACGTATCTTGGAAGTTGGCTGCGGTATGGCGCTCTCTAGTTTGCTACTGAATCATAGACATGCGGACATCACAGCGACTGACTACCATCCAACGGTTGAGTATTTCCTTGATAGAAATACCACGCTGAATAATAACAAAGAGATTAATTTTGAGCGTTTAGACTGGGCAGAGGACAATAGCCATCTTGGTAAGTTTGATATGATTATCGGTAGTGACTTGCTCTATGAAGACCAACACATTGATATATTAGCTGAGTTCATTGACCGTCATGCTATGCCAACTTGCGAGGTCATCGTGGTCGATCCTGGTCGCGGTCGCAAAAACAAACTAACCAACAAGATGACTGAGTTTGGCTTTAGTAGTAAGCATGTAAAACCTGAAAATACTACTTACCTAGACTTACCGTTTAAGGGACATATTTTGACGTTTTCGCGTGATAATATTAATCAAACAGAGTAAAAGACAACCGTCAATGCAGCTAAGTGAGCACCGTATCCTGCCACTGCTGCCGAGTAATTTTGTATAGCACATGCTCAGCGAGCCGATGGTTAGACTCAAGCATAGGGTGAAAAAAATCCTCCTGTGTATTGGTCATACCAAGGCGCTCCATAACCAATTGTGAGCGCTTATTGATAACGGCAGTAAAGGCAACAACTTCATCTAGTCCTAATGTATCGAATGCAAAACTCAATGAAGCCCTTGCCGCCTCTGTCGCATACCCTAATCCCCAATAATCGTTATGCAGTCGCCAAGCAATCTCGACAGCTGGAGAAATCGGCATATCGGCATGTGCATGATTTAACCCAACCATACCGATAAAAGCATCTGTCTCTTTTAGACTCACCGCCCAAAAACCCCACCCATTATCATCAATCAGCGACTGGCATTTTTTGGCGATAGTATTACTCATCGAAGTAGTTAATAACTTAGGAAAGTATGCCATTACTTCAGGATTAGCATTCATCTCAGCGAATGGCGCAAAGTCGCTCGCTTGCCATTGTCTGAGGTACAGTCGTTCGGTTTCTATCGTATTTATAATTTTATTCTCTCGCATTTCGTTGTTCAAAATGAATACTGTTCAAAACAAATTAAATTAATCATGCTAGCTATCAAGCCAACCCTGCTTTCTGGCAAATGCTAGTTGCTCGGGCGTATCAATATCGTAGCTAATTTGGTCATTACCGACCTCACCTATTTGATCAGCGGGCAATCCTCTAATGAGGTGACGAAGCCCTTTATCTCCTATTAATTCTGACTGCCACTGTCTAAGCAGTTTATAGTTAATTGCTAAAGGTAGACCTATAATATCAGACACCGTTTTATCTCGATTTTGATGTTTCGCTAAATCTTGCCAACTGTGATAGCGACTGGCCACTACCGTCTGCTTGCCCGCTAGCAAAGCTGTTAGATATAGCTTATCTAACAATACTTGATCGACTCCCATGATGAGCACTCGATCGATTGAAGTCGATTCAAGAGCAGCAATTTTTCCAATACCCAAACGTAAACTATGCGCCATACCAGTATCAGCTTGTGTGTTCACCACTATTTGAACCGCTGGATATTGATTAGCCAACTCTGTAATCGTACTAGCAATCAAACGATGATTATCAGGGATGACAATGACAATGGCTTGCGGATTGGTCGTTATTGCCAATCGAGTCATATAAGTAACTAATGGCTCGCCACTCTTAACGAGTAGCTGCTTAGGTTGACCGAGACGCTGACTGAGGCCACTTGCTAAGATAATGACCGCATGGTTTTGGCTCTGCTGTTCAGTGCTTTCTGTATGTTCAGCACCTTCTGTAAATGCACGCTTACTCATACGCCACTCTGGAAAATATTGGCATCCGTATCATTACTCACCGCTGGGATATTTGAAACATTGTTATGTGAACTATTTACTGGAGCGTCTTGATTGTACATAACCGCATTAATCTGTGCCATGATACCGAGCGCGAGTGCCTCAGGGCCATCTCCACCCAGTTTATAACCAATCGGGTAATGTAGTTTATGAATGCCCGCTTCTAACATAGCAGGATTGCTAAGGTTCATGCTGATTTCATTAATCAAGCGTTCGGTACGATATCGCGGCCCTAACTGTCCTAAGTATGTATAATTGTCTGGATGCTCGAGCAGTATCGCTAGCCGCGCGCGATCTTGACTCAAGCTGTGTGACATCAGAGCAACTGCTGCGTTATTGCTCAGCTTAAGCAAAGCCTCACTGTCGTCTAAAGATAGCGACATCACAACGTCTGCTTGAGGAAACCGCATACGAGTTGCATATTGCGCGCGACTGTCTACGACCGTCACATGCCAATCTTGTAGTTTAGCCATGGTCACCAGTGGCATCACATCGTTACCTGCGCCGCAAATCAATAGACGCAATTGTGGTTGCAGGCGTTGTACAAGCCACTCTGTTGTTGCCTCGCCGTTTTCCACCGTCACATATTCGGCATTTTTATCAGACAGCTTATACTGTGCTAATTCTTCTACGGTATTGGCAAGTATGCTTGAAAGAGCTGTTTTCCCTTGTGCAGAAACACTTCCCAAACTGCGATGTTCATCTAAATTAATTCGCATCCCTATTTGCAAGTTATCCCCGTTTTGCGATATAGAACCTCGATGCTGATAGTCGTTAGCACGAATTAAAGTCGCTACAGTAATCGGCTGCTGAGTACGTCTAACATTACGGATTATCTCTAGCAATGGCGTTGCTGTCGTTAGTCGCTCAAATAATATATGCACTCGCCCATTACAGCCCAATCCGAAATTTAGCTCATCAAAGTCCGCGCCATCTAAACCGCCATCTAAGTCGCTATCTGGCTCATCGTATATATCAGAATTAGTTTGCTTCACGCCTGCTTGGCCATCGTCAGCATATTTAATGTCATCACCTGTCTGATAAACTTGCACATTGGCACCGTTACGAGTAAGCCAAAAGGCACGTTTGATAATGTGCGGCTCCAAGCAACCACCACTAATCATCCCAACTGAGCGACCATCCTCACAGATAAGCATCATCGCGCCAACACGGCGATATGCTGAGCCTTCAGTACGTACGACCGTTGCCAATACAGCATCAATACCTTGTTGCTTAGCTTTGATTGCCAGCTTAAGAATGTCAGCGACCTGATTCATAACGCCTCTTATTTGGTAGTTATTTTCTTGATAATGACGAAATATACTGCTGATTGAGTTATAAAAACCCGCTCATTAAGCGGGTTCCTGTCGTACATATGGCTCAAAAAATTACTCTGGCATCTCGTAAAGCAATTTGTCGAGAGTAATTGGAAAATCATAAACACGTACGCCGACGGCATTGTATACAGCGTTAGCAATCGCGGCGGCAGCACCAGCAATAGCAGTCTCACCAATACCTTTGATATGCATCGGGTTGGTATAAGGATCATCCTCTTCAACCAATATCACATCTAGCTGTGGTACGTCGGCATTGACTGGCACATGGTACTCAGCAAGGTCATGGTTACATAGGCGACCGTCACGTTTATCGTGGATGACCTCTTCCATCAACGCTGAACCAATACCAAACACCATGCCGCCATAGCATTGCGAGGTTGCTGTCTTATGATTAAGAATACGACCTGCGGCAAATGCACCCGTCATACGTTTCACTCGAATCTCACCCGTGACCTTATGCACAGCTACTTCAGCAAAGTTTGCACCAAAAGAAGACTGACGATACTTTTTACCATTTTTACCTGGCTTTATCTGTCCTTTAGCACTGACTTTTTGCTCATCATATCCTGCGACCACGTCAGCAAGCGCATATGATTCTGTATTGTCAAAGTCATATTTTTCTGATTCTGACTGTTCTTCTAATACATTCTCTGAAAATGAAACGCCTGTGGTTTTTGATATCTTATCAATCGTGCTATCAGCAAACGCTTGACCACTCTCTTTGGCTGTCTCTACTGCAGTCAGATCGTGCTTGCCAACTTGCTTAATTTGACCATTATCTAGCTGAATCGTATCAGGGTATAGACCGACTTTTGCTGCTAGCATTTCACGCAGCTGCTCACAAGCGAGGTAGACACCACTACCTGCACTTGCTGCACCCCAGCTACCACCAGAACCAGATGCAGGTGGTAAGGCACTATCGCCTAATTTCATCTCGATATGGTCAATGGGCAACCCTAATAAATCTGCAGCTACCTGAGAAAATACAGTATAAGACCCTGTACCGATATCCGTCATGTCTGTCTCAATGACCGCTTTAACACCGAGCGCTTTTGACTTATCGATTTGCAGCGTTGCGCGAGCTTCAGAAGACTGTAATTGATTACCACGTGCGGCAGCAGCCATACCTGTACCTATCCACCAGTCGCCTTCTAACTGACTGGCAGGCTTTGTGTTTCGCTGACTCCACCCAAACTGCTCAGCACCTTGTTCCATACAGGCAATTAGCTGGCGCGTCGAAAATGGAATGTCTTTACTAGGGTCTTTTTCGGGTTCATTACGGCGGCGCAGCTCTATAGGATCAAGGTCCAATTGCGCAGCCAATTCATCCATTGCACATTCAACAGCAATCATACCGACCGCTTCGCCAGGTGCACGCATCGAACCTGATAGAACTTGGTTCATATCAACCATTTCATAGTTTACACGGCGGTTCTTACCACTGTATAGATAGTGCGTAGACAAGGCAGTTGGCTCAAAGAATGCCTCGTCTGGTAAATTGCTAGAAATAGTATCGTGAATGAGAGTATCGATAACACCATTTTTATCGCAGCCAATCGCAATGCGCTGACGAGTGTTTGAGCGTCTGACCGTTGCTTCCATCACTTGTGGACGAGTCATGGTAATCAATATTGGACGACCAAGCTCTTTTGACGCAATGGCAGCGGCAATAGACTCAGGGGCAATACCAAGCTTGCTACCAAACCCACCACCGACATAGTGTGCAATTAATTGAACTTGATCTTTATTTAAGTCTAGCGCATCCATGACTTGCTGCTTGCAAGACGCAAGCATTTGATTGGCCGTGTAAAGAACGAGTTTCTCACCTTCCCAATGTGCCAATGTCGCATGTGGCTCCATCGCCGAGCTGTTTTGACTTGGCGTATGATAAAAGCGATCAAGTGTTACCTCAGCATCAGCCAATCCTTGCTCAGGATCGCCTTGGACATAATTTTTGTCAGAGCCTTTCTTTTCATCAACTTCATGGGCGTTAGGCAACTCTTTAGTAAAATTCAATGCCGCTTGGTCAGTCTCATCTTTATAAGTGACCTTAAGCGCATTCGCCCCTTCCGTTGCTGCCTCAAAGGTTTCAGCGATGACCACCGCAATAGGCTGACCATGATAAAAAATCTCAGTCGCTCCCTGCTTTGGCGCTTTTTTTAATCCACCTTGCTGAGAATTACGCAAAAAGTGCTTAGGATCTGTCACGACCTTAATAATATTAGGAATGCCATCCAAAGAACTACTATCAATGTTCTCGACTTGCCCTTTAGCAATAATCGCACCGACCAAAACACCGTATGCTTTATTGTCTAAATGGATTTCGGCACTGTAAGGCGCTTGACCACTAACCTTCAGCGAGCCATCAACACGGTTGATTGGCTTACCGACTAGTTTGCTCGCTGTTGTGCTAAACAAAGACTCAACAGGCTCATCCATAGTCATTTTTTTGGTCGGTTCTGATTGATTGATTGATTCAAATAATGACATGATTATGCTCCCTCGCCCGCTAGTGCGCGCTGAATGACTTGTTTTAGTAGGCGACGCGTCAACGGTATCTTAAAGTCGTTTTGACCATTACCTTTGGCATCATTCAATAACAGATTGGCGGCTTGCGCGATAACGTCATTATTGCCATCGGTATCCGTCAACAGTGCCTCCACCGCTTCATTACGCCATGGCTCCGTACCGATACCACCAAATGCTAAACGTACCGTCTTTAGATTGCCGCTATCATCAGCGTCTATCACTGCAGCACATGACACGAGCGCAAACGCATATGAGGCGCGATCACGCACTTTGTCATAGGTGTGCATACCCTTGATAGGCGCAGGTAAGACAACATGAGTAATTAACTCGCCTGCCTCTAATACGTTTTCGATATGCGGCGTATCTTTTGGTAAGCAATAAAAGTCTTTTACATTGATAGAACGAGTCGATCCGTCCGCCTTAACTGTCTCGATAGTAGCATCCAGCAAGCGCATGGCCACTGCCATATCAGATGGATGCTGAGCAATACAGGCATCGCTCGTACCTAAAATAGCTAGCGTACGGTTCTCGCCGTTGATAGCAGGACAACCTGTGCCTGGTTCACGCTTGTTGCATGCGCTATCTGTCTGGTAAAAATAATAGCAACGAGTGCGCTGTAAGAAATTGCCACCAGTCGTTGCTTTATTACGCAGCTGTCCAGTCGCCCCTGCCAAAATCGCTCTGGACAATACTGGATAATTTGCAATGACTTCAGGATGCGCTGCCAAGTCACTATTGGTCACAAGCGTGCCGATGCGCAAACCTCCGTCGGCAGTGGTTTCGACTTGCTCTAGCTCTAGACGGGTAATATCGACCAATTTAATTGGCGTCTCAATCTCTAACTTCATCAAGTCTAATAAGTTGGTACCGCCTGCGATAAATGACGCATCTTTGGTACTGGCAGATATTGCCGCTTGCTCTGGTGCATCAGCACGACTGTATTCAAAGCGTTTCATGAGCGGCCTCCTGTTGTAGCAGTTGCTGTCTTATTATTCGCTGAGGTCTTGCCAAGTTGCGCCTCGCTCGGTGGCGGTGACCAGATACCTGTCACGCTTGAGTTTTGCACTGTATTGTCTGTTGTTTGAGTACTAGCTTCTTGTATTTGACTATCTGATACCTGACTCTCAAGCACTTGTGAAATGGCTTTGATAATATTTGGATAAGCTGAGCAACGGCAGATATTACCGCTCATACGCTCAGCAATTTCTTGTACAAGGAGACCATCAGGATTCTTTAAATCGGTGCTGACATGGCTTGGCCAATTTTGCTTTACTTCTTCTATCAAGGCGGTCGCTGAGCAAATCTGACCTGGCGTGCAATACCCGCACTGAAAAGCGTCATTGTCCTTAAATGCTTGCTGCAATGCCGATAGTGACTCTGGCATTCCGATGCCTTCAATTGTTGTGATGTCATCACCATCATGCATAACGGCGAGCGTCAGACAAGAATTAACCCGTCGTCCATTGATGAGCATGGTACAAGCCCCGCATTGACCATGGTCGCAGCCTTTTTTGGGTCCAGTAATTTGTAGATGCTGACGACAGACGTCGAGCAGTGTCGTACGAGCGTCAAGATTTTCAAGCTGATAATCTTGCTTGTTGATTGTTAAGGTCAAAGTAGACATGCTGGCTTCTCGCTGGCAGATGAACATAATAGAATGGTGAAATACGCGTCAAAATGACAGCGTCAATAAATTTATTATGACGTATGAAAACAGTTGTTTTGTTTTTACTTTGTAGGGATTACAGTGTAGTTTCTAATCTGCGAAAGTATCGAAATGTTAGCGCTGCTAATAGATGGTATGTGGTTTATCATCAGTTTTTAACGTTATTTCAAAGGAAGTCTCGAAAAAAAGCCCCATAAACAGTCAGTTTATAAGGCTCTTGAATAGACTTTTCACGTGTAGTATTTAGTAGATCTGTCTATTAGAAATGTCATTTACTTAGATAATAACTGGCTAGGCTTTCGTAATAATTGTTTCTTCATCAAAACGTGATTTTGGCAGCTCAGCGTTAAAGTCATCTTTACTACGATAACCAAGTGATACGACTGCCACAGCGGTGTAGCCTTTACTACGTAAATCAAACTCTTCATCAAGTGCTTTCAAATCCGCCCCTTCCATCGGCACCGCATCAATACCCAAAGTTGCAGCCCCTAGTAGCAAAGCGCCCATATTGAGATACAATTGCTCTATCAACCAATGTGGCTCGTCCTTTTGCTCATAACGACGAATGTCCAAAAACATTTTACGCGTCTGGTGCATTTGCTCTTTAAATTTTGGCTCTGCAAAACGACCATCTGCATCTTCTTTTTCTAATATGTCATCCAAAAACTCATCATCAGCATAGACACGGCTACAGAAGACAATGACGTGCGAGGCACCTTTTACTTTAGCATCGTTGAACTCGTACATGCCCTCAGTGCCTTTTGCGATTCGGGCTTTACCTGCTTCATCATCAGCAATGACAAAATGCCACGGCTGAATGTTGGTACTCGAAGGACTAAGGCGCAAAATATCCTTTAGACTTTGGAAATCTTCTGCTGAGATTTTCTTATTGGTATCAAATTCTTTTGTGCTGTAGCGCCAGTTCATTGCTTCAGTAATATTTTTCATCTATGACTCCGTTATTGATATTTGTTCTTCTTAGAATTCTTCTTCGATTGCTATTTAACGAAGCCACTTTAAATAAAAAGCTATTTTGTGACCATGCCTGCTTGGTTAAGTATTCGTAGGTTTTGTTATGACTGAGTCAGCGTATTGCAAAAACGCCTACTTTCTTATTAGTAATGGTTACAATTACGCTACCGAATTGGCGACGCCGACTGCGCAGACTACATTGTAATCACTTAGTCATTCTCTTAGTATGAACTGACTTGATACATGGTAACTAGTTATAGTTGTCTGATAACTAGGTATATCTGCTTGATTCCAACTGATATGCCTCTATCTATACATCCCAAACAAAACATAAATAATAATACCCGCGAGGAAATATGAGCACATCAGAAAAACCACTCCGAATAGATATCGTCTCAGACGTCGTCTGCCCTTGGTGCGTCATCGGCTATCGCCAATTGTCAGCAGCTCTTGAGCAAACCAATACCGCTCACACTATCCACTGGCATCCGTTTGAGCTCAACCCAAACATGCCAATCGAAGGTCAAAACCTACGTGAGCACATTATTGAAAAGTACGGCTCTACCAAGCAAGAGTCAGATGCTAGCCGAGTCAGAATGACTGAAGCTGGACAGGAAGTTGGCTTTGAATTCAATTTCAATGACGACACGCGTATGCACAACACCTTTAATTTGCATCAGCTGCTACATTTCGCTGATCAACAAGGCCGCATGCATGAATTAAAGCAAGCCTTGTTTGCCGCGCATTTCACCAACAATAGAGATATCTCAGATATCAATGTGCTTGCCGATATTGCAGCAGAGACTGGGCTTGATCGTAGTGAATCGTTAGCAGTGTTAGAAGGTCAGTTTTTTGCAAAAGAAGTACGAGCAGAAGAACAGCATTGGCAACAGCAAGGCATCCAAAGTGTACCAGCGATTATCTTTAATGAGCGTCATCTGGTCAGCGGTGCTCAAGGGGTCGAGAACTACATCAGTATATTAGAGCAATTGGCCAACATGACTGAGTAAACCACCTGACGTTATAAAAATGTCACTCTATAAAAGGATACTTTATGTCTTCTGAACGCTTTCCCTCGATTATTGTGTTCGACGTCAACGAAACACTGCTCGATATCGATACGCTAACGCCTTTATTCACCCGTGTCTTTGGCAAGCAAAGAGTACTGCGAGAATGGTTCGCTCAGCTGGTACTGTACTCGCAAACTATGACATTGTCCGGTCTCTATACGCCTTTTGGCGAGCTCGGCGTTGGTGCATTGCAAATGGTTGCTGATATCAGACAAGTGACTTTGACAGACGACGATATCAATGAGTTCAAAGAAAGAATGAGCGCGTTGCCTGCCCATCCTGATGCAGCGCCAGCACTGACTCGTTTGCGCGATGCAGGGTTTCGACTGGTCACACTGACCAATTCAGCAAGCAGTGCGTCCCCAACGCCATTAGAAAAAGCAGGTCTCAGTCAGTACTTTGAGCAGCACTTTAGTATTGAGACTGTTGGCAAGTTCAAGCCAGCACCTGATACTTATCAATTGGTGGCTGATACACTAGCTGTTGATACGTCAGACTTATGTCTTGTTGCCTGTCACCTCTGGGATACTATAGGTGCACAAGCGGCAGGTTGTCGCGGTGCGTTTTTAACCCGTCCCTATAATGCGATGCTAAACGCGCCAAATGTACCAGTTCCAGATTTGACCGCATCAGATTTATCGACACTAGCGGATCAAATTATTAGCAAAAAGAGTGCTTGATACTTTCAATCACTAAGCCATATGTGAAAATAATATTAAAAAAGGCTGCCTCAATATTGAAGCAGCCTTTTTATTTTTAACAAAGCATTTCTAAGACAATAATGTCGTTGCTAATTACTCTGAGAAGTGTACAACCGTACGGATACTTTCGCCTTTGTGCATCAAGTCAAACGCTTCGTTGACGTCTTCTATTGGCATCGTATGAGTGATGAAGTCTTGTAAAGGAATCTCGCCCGCTAGATAACGCTCGACATAACCTGGTAGTTCTGTACGACCTTTTACACCGCCAAATGCTGAGCCCTTCCAGACTCGACCAGTCACTAACTGGAATGGACGGGTTGAGATTTCTTGTCCAGCACCGGCCACACCGATAATCACCGACTCGCCCCAACCTTTATGGCAGCACTCTAGCGCTGAACGCATAACATCGACATTACCGATACATTCAAACGAATAATCAACACCGCCATCGGTTAGCTCAACGATCACTTCTTGAATCGGTTTGTCATAATCTTTCGGGTTGATACAGTCAGTTGCACCTAGCTTTTTGGCCAGCTCAAACTTGCTTTCATTGATATCAATCGCAATGATACGGCTGGCTTTTGCCATGGCAGCACCGATGACCGCTGACAGACCAATACCGCCCAGACCAAAGATAGCCACTGTAGCGCCCTCTTCGACTTTTGCCGTATTCATGACTGCGCCCATGCCGGTAGTTACGCCGCAACCAAGCAAGCAAACTTCTTCTAATGGCGCTTCTTTATTAACTTTAGCCAAAGAAATCTCTGGTAAAACCGTGTACTCAGAAAAAGTCGAGCAACCCATATAATGGTAGATAGGCTCGCCATCTTTATAGAAACGTGTGGTGCCATCTGGCATTAAGCCTTTGCCTTGAGTCTCGCGCACTGCCGAGCACAGATTGGTTTTGCCTGAGCGGCACATTTTACAGACGCCGCATTCTGCCGTGTATAACGGAATGACATGGTCACCGACCTGAACGCTGGTCACGCCTTCGCCGATTTGCTCAACGATACCGCCACCTTCATGACCCAAGATCGCAGGGAACACACCTTCTGGGTCTTCACCAGATAAGGTAAAAGCGTCTGTGTGACACACACCACTGGCAACGATTTTGACCAATACTTCACCTTTGCGTGGCAGCATGACGTCCACTTCTTCGATAGATAGCGGCTGCTTTGGACCCCACGCGATGGCGGCTTTTGATTTAATAAATTTATCTGACATAAAAATCTCTCTTTTTAATTGATTGTTTTTTATAGGTAATGACATAACAGTTTTACGATAAGCGCAAGCCATTCTAGTCACTTGCTAACGCATTTTATGGCTTCTGGCGTTTACTATATCTATAGTTAAAACAAATAAAGATAGACTGAGCTTATCTTGCCTGCCCTCTATAGGCAAGCATCGATGACAGTAAAACACCATCTGTTTACATTGATACTAACCATTATATTTATTTCTGAGCGGATAACAATATGCTATATTTGCAAATATCTTTTACATATTGGTAATAATCATGCGCTGGGAAGGGATTAGTGAGTTTGTCTATGTCGCAGAATATGAGAGCTTTACACGTGGTGCAAAAGAGCTGGGTATCTCGACTGCACAAGTTAGCCGCCAGATCAGCGCGTTAGAGAAACGCTTAAATATAAAACTGCTATATCGAACCACGCGCAAGGTCTCATTAACCGAAGAAGGACGTGTATTCTATCAGCACTGCCGCAGTGTACTCGATGGTTTGGATGCCGCTGAGCAAGCCGTAAGCAACTTACAATCAAAGCCCCAAGGCAGGATAAAACTAACAGCGCCCGTTACTTATGGTGAGCAGCAGTTATTACCACTCATCAATGATTTTATGATGCAATATCACGATATCGAAGTGACTGCCTTTTTGAGTAATCAGAAAATAGACTTGATTGAAGGAGGTTATGACTTAGCGATTCGTATTGGCAAATTGCATGACTCGACGATGATGGCAAAAAAACTTAGCCTGCGTACTAACTTTGTCTGCGCGGCGCCCTTTTATCTGAAAAAACACGGTATACCACACCAACTGAGTGATTTAAGTCAACATAACTGCCTATTGGGTACTCGTGACTACTGGCACTTTATAGATACTGCTAAAGTAAAAGAGAACAGTCATACTAATGGGAAGACGGACAACCAAAAAACGAGCGTAGAAAGGAACCTGCGTGTCTCTGGTACGGTGCAATATAACAGCGGCTATAGTCTGGTCGATGCTGCGCTAAAAGGGCTGGGTATCGTACAGCTGCCTGATTACTATGTGCAAAAGTATTTAGCGTCTGGCGAGTTAGTCAGTTTACTTGATGACTATAGAGAGCCCGAAGAAAGCATTTGGGCCATTTATCCGCATAATCGTCACTTATCACCAAAGATTAGGCTACTCGTAGATTATTTGGCAGAACATTTGGTTTAACGTTCTGTTAAGACGTATTGCAATCACAAACCTGATTACGCACAATGAATATTCGATGTTGCTCATTATAGTTAGGACTGACCATACTACAGATAACTTATAGGTGTAATTATGATTAAAATCGTCTCTATCGCTGCACTAGCAGTAGCCGTTTCTTCTTGTGCCAGTATCGATACGCTATTGGATAAAACCAATAGCACCGGTGCTATGACAGACACTACTACCTCTATCAATGCTGAAAAAGGCTTGGTAACTTTACCGAGCAATCACTCCGTCCAAGATACCGCAGACAAACTGGTCTCAGTTATCGAAAGCAAGGGTATGAAAGTATTTGCACGAGTCGATCATCAGAAAAATGCACAGAGTGCCGACTTATCATTGAGACCAACGCAAGTCGTTATGTTTGGCAACCCTAAAGCAGGTACGCCATTAATGAACTGTGAGCAAACTGTTGCCATTGATTTGCCGCAAAAAATCATGATTAGCGAAGATGCTAATAAAAAAGTATGGCTGTCATACAACAACCCTGACTACCTCAAGACACGCCACAATATAAAAGGTTGCGATACCGAGATTGCTAATATCTCAAAAGCACTTAACGCTATCAGTACTGCAGCAACAGCAAAATAATGCGCTCGGTATAGTTGAATAAATAAGTGAACAGGCAATTGAAACATTACTTATTTACTTGAAAATCCCTCATATTAAGAATGACTAGATTGCTCTATCTGGTCATTCAACTCTACTTTTAATTTCTTTGCACACTCGATAATCTTTTTTCTATCGGCAGGAATAGCACCTTGTGCAATAGCGATTTCACGCATTTGAACCGTGATATCATAGTGAGGATAGCTAGCGTTACGATGAAATAGACGCGCATCCACATCAATAAATGCCGCAAAATCATGCAGCTCTTGCAAGCTATCCGCCAACATATGACACCACTTATGGCCTTTGAATTTTATCTGCACAAAATCTACATATATCGCCATATAACCGCCTCTCTACTTATTCACTAATTCACTAATTCGCTTATCTGTTTTTTAATTAGCTCAAAATACCTTAGCAAGTTAATAGCACTATTACCAAAAACCTTTATAACAATGCGCGTACATCTTTTTTAAGTTGTTTGAGTCGTTCTTGATACTCGCTATGACTGCTATCAAATGTACTCAGTCGTCCGTAGCGTAACTGACGGTAGTTTTGTCTAATTTCAATAAGCTTTGTCTGAATAACGATTGGGTCGCTACTATCTGTTAGCTGACTCGTAGCAGAGTGAGCATTGTTACCCTTACGGCTATCAATAGCCGATGCCAAACGTTCCAACCAAGCTAATTGTCCTTCATTCTCATTGCGAGCTAATAATTTATCATGTTTGGCAACACGTTTTGAGAGCTGAGCAAGAGGCAAGTCTGCTGGGTGCCAGCGTTTACGGCGGCGATACCAAATGACAAATATTAAGATAGCCATAACGGAAACCGCACTGGTGGCTAACCAAGTGATTTGCTGCATAATTGAGCTGATATTGAACCATTTGAGTAGCGAGTCGGCCTGTTTGTCTTGGTCATAGCCAACTACGTCTTTTTGCCAGTAGTAGCTCGCTTGGTCTGATAGTCGGCGTAGCGTTTGTAGCATCTGATACTGCTGATAGCTGATTTGTGCACTAGCACCATTGCCAAACATAGCTGCCCCTTGCTGCTGGGTCATCGTATTCATGCCTTGCTCTACTCGCTCAGGCGCCACAAAGGCTGTCGGATCTACACGTACCCAGCCTTGACCCTCAAGCCAAACCTCAGTCCATGCATGCGCATCCATTTGCCGCACTTCCCATACGTTGCCATTGCGACTCGGCTCACCGCCTTGATAGCCCGCTACTACTCGTGCAGGAATACCAGCGGCGCGTAGCATAAAGGTAAAGCTTGACGAATAATGCTCACAAAACCCTGCTTTGGTTTCAAATAAAAACTCGTCAATCCGATTGGTATTGAGACGTGGTGGCGACAACGTATAGCGAAACTCGGTTCGATTAATCCATTGCTCAATAGCCGCTATGTAGCGCACAGGGTCTGAACCTGACTGCTCAAATAATTGCTTAGCAAGCGCACGCGATTGGGGGTTACCTTCGTTAGGCAAAGCAAGGTTCTCACGTCTTGCTGCCTCTGTTAGAACCGGATCAATACGCATCTGTGCAAACTGCAACACATCATAGCGAAGCTGCTGCGTAACAGGTTGGTCCTTTGATAAGGTAAATTCAGAGGTAGTATTGATATCTGGCTGCTGGGAGAACGGATAATCAAGACCAAATAGCCAGTTTTGCTGAGTGGGTTCTAAGATAACCTTGTAATTGACAGGTGCCGCTCTTGATTCATCAGGTACAGTAGCAAAGGCATTCTGAATCCATGCAGGTGTTTGCAATCTCGACGACCATTGATCCTTCTGAGGGGCCGGACGCCATGTAACACCATCAAAATCACTAAATACCAAACCGCGCCAATACAACTGCTGTTGCGGCGGACGCTCATCAGCAAACTCTACCCGAAAGGCTAGCTCAGTCGACTGTCCTAAATTGGCAAAATCACCAGGGGACATGCTATCAGACACACCTGTAACGGCCTGCTGACCTGAGAGCTGTACCGACCACAGTGGGGGCAGTCTCGGAAAAAACAAAAATAGCACCACCAATAATGGCAATGCACCAACCCCTAACACGCCCAATGTCCGCAAGCGTCCATCACCGTTAGCATTGCTATCATCATTAAGCGCAATAAATGCTAGCAATACAATGACTGCGCCAACAATCACTTCTAACGTAGTCAGTAAACCTTGGTCCATCAAAAATAATGCTGCAAGCACGAACAATGATAAATTCAACACCACATAGGCATCACGGCGCTTATATAGCTCCCATAGCTTACTAACTAGGCATAGCACTAGAAATGCCACACCCATATCCAATCCAAACGCTGTATTGTAGGTTAGCCACAGACCTAGTAGCCCCAGCAGAAAGCCTAGCATTTGCATGCTTTGATAAATACGCTTTAGGTGCGATAGTTTTTTGAATTTAGCTTTGATATAAGGCAATTGAGCGGCGATACTGACAGCGGCAAATCCTATCAGCCATAATGGTAAATGTGCGGCATGCGGCAACACAACGACGACTTGAGCAATTAATACCCAATAATAAGCAGGCAGTGCAAATAACTTACGATACCATTTAGCGTCATTTCGCTCAGGTTGAAACGTGACTTTTTGACCCAAAGCCAACTGCTCAAAGCTTGCCGTTTTTGTAGCATCGAGCGCAGAATACTCTGTGGACAGTGTATCAACATCAGCTGAAGATAAGCGGTTTGAATTGGTCATGGTGCTTTCGCAAGCCTTAGCAAGCATGCTTGCGCAAAGGATTCCCCGTTACCCATCTCCGCAGTAGCAGGAGTATCACTAGGTAAACGCATTTGAAACGGCACGCCTAGCTGACCTAGCGTCAATGCGCCATAAGCCAATTGTGCAAGTTTTTGCTCGTGATGTGCAGCTGGCATATCTGCATAATCAAGCGTTTGCTCATGACCGACCGGATCAGCGAAGTGCTTGGTCAGCATGCCTTGTCCCCGCGCTACATGCCCCCAAGAGACTCGGGCCAATGACTCACCCTCGACATAGTTATCTAATCGCTCAAAGTCGTCCTGACCCTGTCTATACTGCCCACCTGTTGGTAAATCCTCTAAGCTTGCGATTGCATATTTTGCTTGCCAGTCAAAAACTTCAGGTTTTGGATATACCCAAGCTGTACGCGCAAAGTAGACATAAGACCATGCACGCATGATACCTAGAGGATAAACTGTTTTTATTTTTAACCGCGGTAGTTCAAGTTGACCACGGTTGTAAGTCTGGACAGGCAGTCGAATGACTTGCTCGCCTTGTAGCCGTGTAATGAGTACTGAGTGTGGTGCATTAGTGCCATTTTTGGTTTTCTTATTAGCTATCTGCTCAAATTCAAATAGCAACTGGCGCCGTGGTTGGCGACTATCACTATTCAACTGCAGCGTAATCCAAACAGGCAAGCCTGCCTCTGTCATAGTGACTTCTAGCAGACGCACTTGCAGACCAGATATATGAGCAAAAGTAACATGAAAACTAATTAGCCAAATACTGACCAGATAAAAGCACAAACCAAGCACTAAGTTGTTGCCATAGTTGATACCCGCGATAAAGGTAATTACTAACAATACGGCGAATAGCATTCCTTCACGACTAAAGAAAATATAGACATTACGCAAATTAAGCGTAGCACTATCACTCTTAGGTGCGCGCGCGGCAAACCAGCGGCTCAGAGCTGATTTTATTGGTGCGGTTAAGGTCTTTGGTAACAAGCTCATGACTACCCTATTATTACCATCTAAAGAACAATGCTGTCAGTATTTGCATTTAGATCTAACTGACAAACAAACTCACGAATAGAACGATATAGTTGATTCAGGACAATTCGAATACAAGGAAAGCTGGTGAAAATACCGTAAATATTGAACTGGGTGACTTTGATATTTTTTCTAAGTTATATAGCGTTGATTACGTGTAGAACTACGTTTCACCGATGCAGTTAATCAATAGGGTCAAACAGCATATCAGCTGCTAGGCGACGACTGACACTTCTGCTAGAATGCGTTGGGCGATGGTTTTTGTTGCTTGACCACCAGTCACATGCGCAGGTACAAATCGTTGACCGAGGCGATGATCAGTGACCGCAGCAAACACCGCTTGGATATCTTCAGGGGTCACTTCCATATATCCCGATACATAGGCATGCGCTTGGGCAGCACGTTGTAGTGACAACACGCCGCGAGGCGATAAGCCATGATACTCTTGGCTTGCACGAGTTTTTGCAACCAATCTCTGCAAATAATCCAGTACTGTATCTGCTACATAAACTTGCCTAACAGCGTGCTGAGCCAGTAGTACAGCTTCAGTATCAAGCACCGTATTCAAATCTTTGAGTAGCTCGCGACGGTCTTTACCTTTTAGCAGCTCACGCTCTGCGGCAGGCGATGGATAACCCAATGACAAACATAACAAGAATCTGTCTAACTGCGACTCTGGGAGCGGATAGACACCTGCTTGTTGCAATGGATTTTGAGTGGCAATGACAAAGAACGGTTGCGGCAAAGGATAAGTCTGGCCATCTTGTGTGACTTGGCGCTCCTCCATCGCTTCAAGTAGCGCACTCTGTGTTTTAGGACTGGAACGGTTGATTTCATCAGCAAGTAATAACTGAGTAAAGATAGGGCCCGGACGAAATTCAAATTGCTGTTTACTTTGGTCATAGATGCTCATACCTAAAATATCAGCAGGCAACATATCATTGGTAAATTGCACTCGGCTAAAGCTCAAACCTAACAACTGTGCCAAGCCCTGTGCCAAAGTCGTCTTACCCATACCAGGCAAGTCCTGCAATAACAAATGACCGCCTGCCAGGATACAACTGAGTGCTAGCCTAACTGCTTGCGGCTTGTCCAATACAATCTGATTTAATTGCGCTAACAGCTGTGCAATTTTCTGCTGATTATGTTGAAAATCAGCCGTACTAGGGATGGACTGGCTAAGCGGATTCGCTGTTCTCTGAGAGATGGATAATGATCTATCGTTAGCTGCATGGGTCATAGTAGGTTGTTGGCTCATTTTTTAGGTCATAACGATGATAAGTCAGTTCACATCATCTGTAACGGTTGGTGCAGCGGCACGGAGCGTAGATAAATAAGCAATGATATCGGCACGCTCTTTCGCATCTGGCATCGGGTCAGACAGCATTTTGGAGTCTGGCATGGCTTTTTGGGCATCTGCAATATATGGATCGAGTGTCTCTGTATCCCATACCCAACCTGAATCTTCTAGCCCTTTGCTGTAGGTATAGTCTTTTAAATCGGCAGCCGGCGCCCCATATATATTCATTAATTGTGGGCCTTTTTTATTCAGACCCGCATTACGTTGATGGCATTGACCGCAAGCATCTTTATAAATTATCGAGCCGTTGTCTGCATCGCCGTCAGTATATAAGGGCAGAGTCACAGGAGCACGGTGGTCAGGTGGCGTTTTCTCACAAGCTGCAAGCAACAAAACAGCAGCCAAAAGACTGCTCATTTGATATTTATTAATAAGTGTCATTTTTAGCAATCTTTGGTTGAGGAATATTATCGCCATGACATAAACGATACGACATATTGGCCTTTTAACTCGCTACCTTTATTGTGCTACTAGGCTCTTCTAAATAATACCCTTGCAAATAGCGCGCGCCCACACTCCAAGCGACTGACATCGTTGCTGCATCTTCGATATAAGGCATGAGCACGTCGACTTTGATATCATTAGTGCGCATGATAATAGACTTGACCGTTTCTAAATTTTCTGCTGAACCAATGTCTTGAATATAACTGCGTGCTAAGCGTACCATATCAGGCTGGACAAAATTGGCAATTTCGATAGATTTGGCAGACGAGCCAAAGTTATTAACACCGATTTGACAATTGACATCGTTGAGCGCGGAAAATTGGGATTTGGCGACGGTTAAATGATCAGAGATATCTATTTCATTGAACTGTAGTGTTAATACACCAGCTGTACCGCCCACTGCCTTTATCAACTGACTGGCAACAATCGGCAATTTTTTATCAACTAATGAAGCACTGGTTAACTGTACTAACAATCTGGCTTCAGGATGCACTTTACGTACATCATTAATTTTCTTGCAGGCATTAATAAGTACCCATCGATCGATCTTTTCTAATAGTTGATGCGTTTTAGCCACTGCCATAAACTGATCAGGGGTCAATACAGTATTGTCCGCATCGGACAATGGTAGCCTTAGATACACTTCAAAGAAATCGCTACGATCGTTGTTGATATCGTATATTGATTGGAATGATAGCTCGAAGCGGTTATTAGTAATGGCATCAACCAACGATTCGGCAAGTGCATGATCGTCACTATTAGCATGTTCGCTTGGATCATATATATGATAAGAGCCACCGCTATTAGAAGTTTCTACCATGATTTGACTCATAGCATCCATAGCACGTTCTAGTATGACAGTAGGCTCTGCTGTGTTCTTTTCAACTTTGACAATAGCAGTGCTAACCGTTGTATTCGTCGTACGTTTATCTACCTCAATAAACATATCCTTAATAGAGGAACCGATATGCACAGCCAGTTCTTCAAGTTCACTTGCAGTCTTATTTTTGACAAGTATCGTAAACGCGGTATCACTAAAACGGCTCACATGACCATCAGGTACTAGCTCATCTAACGTATAGGCAACTTGTTTGACAGTCGTATCTATTCCTTGTAGACCTAAGCTACTTCTTATTCTACCTACATTGTCAAGCTGCACATATAGCAGTGCTGCTGTCAACAACCCTTGTACTGCCTGATGATGTATTATTGCCATCTGCTCTTCAAAACCGCGACGATTATCAAGGCCTGTTAAATTGTCTTTGCGCTCAGCGGCAGCCAAGCGTTTAGCGACCTCTGCACTATTATTATTGTTTTGTTGAATAATAATCTGAGTGACTGGCTCACCTTCTAATGTTGCCGATGCCAATTGTAACTTTGCTTCAAAAGTGCTGCCATCTGTCCGCACACTTTCAAAATTAAACTCAACATCTTGGCGACTGCCTTTGTCAAATTGACGTAAAAACTGTTTAAATCCTTTGACACTATCACCACCCGAAATCAAATCAATAATAGGCACGCCTACCGCTTCATTCATTGATTTGAAACCGAATAATTGGAGATAGGGATCATTAGCAAAGATATGAATCCCTTCATCAATATAAGCAACCGCGCTCTTGGAGTTCTTAATCAGCACATTAGCACGCTGTTCTGCTTCAGACAGTACTTGACGTAAAGTTTTTAGCTCACGACGACTGCGCAAACTACTATGCTGCAGACAAATAGCCATGACGACAGGCATTTCTTGATCGATGGTGAGCGCTTTGACCATTGTGCCACTAATGACAGTAGGTAGTCCTTCCTCATTACAAGCTGTCGTCGCTATCTCTTCGTTCACTAGACAAATCATCGGCAGATCAATACTTTGCTCTTGTACTAGGCTCACTACATCCGTAAAGCTCATATCATAAGCCTTACCAAATACCAAGACATCCCACGGTTGGCGTAAGAGTTTCAATAGCTCCTCTTTATCGTCCAAAAAACCCAAATTCACATTATCGTAATAAGGACTCAATAACTGCACAAGACGTTCAGCGTAGAGCTGATCATCATTGATTACCAATAAATTCAAAAGAGATTGAGAGCGCATAGGGAGCCTTTTAGTCGTATTTTTATCTTGATACCTTACACCTTTCCTTCAGACTAGCCTAACATGAAAGAAGCATTAGGATGAAGTTCAGAAAATCTTATCGTATTGACTGAGTTTTTGGTTTAGGTTGTTTTTTTATTGTTAGGGGTATCATAGAAGTCAGAGTAACAACATCCGTCATTATAGACAATAATTCAGCCCGCTGCAGATTAACTTACCCCCCTTGTTGTGCATCATATTTTTGTTAAAAACCTGTATAACTTCGCTGCTACTAACCTATCCATCTGCGTTTTGGGAACAAAGGTAAGGCCTAGAGTTGCGCTACCTCATATTGGCTAAACTCATCAGTCATCATCAGCCTACGCCCTAATCGTAAAGAGGTTTGTTTATTGCTGATACGCATGACGACTCTATCATCGATTTGAAAATAAGAAGGTGGCACTATCAACGTGCCAGTAGTGTTCAGCTTTTCATCTTTTCCAAGTATAAATGCTGGTACAAAATGGCGGCTTCTCGTTTTACTGCCCTCCAAACGTAACCCGCACGCTACAAGCTTATGTCCAAGTACCTGCCATTCTACTTCTAGATTTTTGGTATCTAGGTTGAGCCAGCGTACCACGCCTATTGACCAGTCAGGTTGAACCGTGTCATCAGAGCGGCAGACTAGAAGCAAATTCATGATATGTAAGGGCTTTGGTGCCGTTGTAGAAAAGTCAGGGTCAGCTTTTTCTACACTGAACCCACCTTTATTGAGAACAGCTTCATCAATAGAATCCTTATCTAGCTCACTATCTTTCGGTAACAGATGCAGTGTGCGATATGGTGAAAAATTATCATGATCATCAAACAACTCTATGGTTGCACTGTCGTAAACGCGTCTTTTGTCGAATGTATTGTATAAAGGGCGCTCTTCTTCTCTCAGATCTTTTATAGAAATTAGGTTAGCAAAGCTTTGTGAATGACTAGCATGATAGTGTATATCGCTGAAGTTAGTAATTAGTTTAGCATGCTGGGTGGTACTATATTTGGTTGGCAAGGTAAGTGGCGGCTGTAAGTAACGATAGCTAATAGTCATTGAAATAGTATTGAGTAAACTATACTCCACTCCTACACTACCTTCTTCTATAAAAGATCGCTTACGTGAATTGAAATATAGAACCATCGGCGTAAGCTCTATAAATAGACAATCATGACGATCTTCATACGGATTAATATTAGAGTTGGCAGTTAAATAACTGGGTGGGCTATTACTATGAAGATCAACAAAAACCCGTGTCTCAGTGGTTGGCTCCATTGTTGCAACCATATATTTAGCCCACTCAGGCAGTAAACGTTGTACCAGTAAGATTGTGGGCCGCCTCATAGCACGCACGTTCAATAAATGTTGTAAACAGATTTGGCAATATAATTGGTGGATATTATTTGCCTGATGTGTGGCAGTATGTATGCTCAGGTCAATATCAGTCACTTTTTGCTTATGCGCTAAATAGTACAACTGATTGATTCTAGACCATAGGTAATTTGATGGCTTTCGATAACATAGCGCCTCTTCACCTAATAGTTTTTGGTATCTTAATAGTGACTGATACGTCGCAATAGCGAGCGTGCTAGAAGGCTTGTTCTCAGTACTAAAATAGCGCTGCCAACCTTTGCTAGAAGAAAACTTTAACGGATCATTTGAAGATAAAACTTCACGACGTATAACTCTATCGTAGACCATAATAATCAAATAATGTAGTGATTGTATTTGAGCAACACATAACATTTGAGACTGATTAAGCGCACCTGTCTCATATATATAATGCTGCCTCAGAGTCGCTATCAATCGATCTGAAGCATCGACTACTGTAGCCGTAAGTTTAAGGCGTTGTTGGTCATCTATATTGGCTTCACGTAGTACTATTAGTACACTTTCTAGATGTTCTGCTTGCTGCTCCTGAGTTTGCGAAGGTAACGTTGTCAATAACTTGAGCAAGTATCGCTCTTGACCGTTTACTGAACGATTTGATGACAGAGGTAGTGGCGCTGTAGAATTTAAATAATCTTTAAATATCGATAAATTTATCATCAGTATCCTTTCACTATTGGTCACTTTCAGGTAATCAGCAATGTAAATTTATACAGGGCATAAAGAATGCTTGTTAAGATCGACTATAGAAGAATGATGATATCTATCTATTGTGGGCCTTAATTGAGGAATACACTCGAATAATATATAGAGCACTAATGGAACCCTATATTTAACTTCACATGCTCTTTTATTAACCTGCGTGCCGATAGTCTATATTCTTTTCCCATAATATATCCGTTTATTATCTTGGAAAAGTAAAAATCTTAAATTTTTATTTTCAATAAATGTTATTTACACACCTCACAACAACCACTCTTTGTTTACTAATTCTCCTAAATTGATATAGTGCCCTACATTAGCTATTGCTGTAAATATCAATCGGCACTTTAAAAGGTTTATTAGGTAACTCTCTGACCAACTTAGGGACAAGATAACCTGGCAATGATGCTAGCAATGACCAATAAAGCTCAATCGCTGCTTGCTCACTACTATCGAAATGCGCTGCACCAGCCACCTTGTCCAACACATGTAAATAATATGGTAGCACGCCAGAAGCAAACAAACGCTGACTAAGCTTCACTTGCCCGTCAAGAGTATCGTTGACACCTTTTAACAACACGGCTTGGTTTAATAGCGTAACTCCAGCTGCTCTAGCACGTTGCAAATACTCAGCGGTTGGTGCATCTAGCTCATTGGCATGATTACAGTGAATGACCATGACAATATGACAGCGACTTTGAGATAACCTCTCTAACAATGCAGCGTCCAAGCGTGCGGGTATCACCAATGGCAAACGCGTATGCAGTCGAATGGTAGTAATCTGCGGAAGAGATTCCAAAGTATCTAACCATGAAAACAAACGTCGATTGGTCACATTTAGTGGGTCACCACCACTTAAAATTACCTCATTGACCTCAGGATTTGCATTAATATAATTGATGATATTTTCTTTTGCATCAGCAGTAGGCATATTAGCACTATAGTCAAAATGCTGACGAAAGCAGTAACGGCAGTGAATAGCGCACGCGCCTGTAATCGTTAACAATACTCTCGACTGATATTTATGGAGCAAGCCTTTCACAGGGTTTTGAGTGTTTTCGCTTAGCGGATCTGCTACGTAGCCTGTGACATTGATTTGCTCTTTCTGGTCTGGCAACACTTGTTTAAGCAGGGGATCATTACGGTCGCCAATAGCCATTTTTGCCACAAAGCCACGCGGCACACGCAGTTCAAAATGCTTAGGTACGTAAACTTCTGCACGCATTGATTCAAGCTGTAGGATACTCAATAGCTCATCAACAGATGTAATAGCTTCCGATAATTGCGTTTGCCAGTTTTTTTGTGTGATTAAATGGTTTATCATGACAGCCTATTACCTGTGCCCAAAATCCGATATTATACGCCCTTAGTGTCTAGCCTATCAAAGTATCCTCGTTAATCCGTAAATACTTGGCATAACAGAAAATTTTGGTACAGTCAGCCCTATGTCTTACTATTATATTTACAACCCCTAGGAGTTTCTTGTGGCAAGTTTTTCTACTAATGAATTTAAAGCTGGTCTAAAAGTGATGCTTGATGGCAACCCTTGTGCCATTCTTGAAAACGAGTTTGTCAAACCTGGTAAAGGTCAAGCCTTCAACCGTGTTAAATTGCGCAATCTTCGTAGTGGTAAAGTGTTAGAGCAAACGTTTAAATCAGGTGACAGCCTAGAAGCCGCTGATGTGATGGATACTGAAATGAACTATCTATACAACGATGGTGAGTTCTGGCATTTTATGGATCCTGAAAGCTTCGAGCAGATTCAAGCTGATAAAAACGCTATTGGTGATGCACCAAAATGGCTAAAAGAAAACAGTAACGCACTATGTACCATTACTCTATTCAATGGTAGCCCGTTGTCAGTAACACCGCCTAATTTTGTTGAATTGCAAATCACAGAAACAGATCCTGGTGTACGCGGCGATACTTCAGGCGGTGGTGGTAAACCTGCTAAATTAGAAACAGGTGCCGTAGTACGTGTACCATTATTTGTGCAGCAAGGTGAAGTAGTACGTGTTGATACGCGTACTGGCGACTACCAAACTCGCGTGAACTAATATCGCACCAAACATGACTGATAGTTAATATTTAATGATATCTCTATCATCAATAAAAAAGCTTAACCACCATATAGGCGGTTAAGCTTTTTTTATATTTGACAATCATTGTTGTATCAGGATACTAATCAATGGCGCTAACACTAATATTTAGTCAGTTACTCTTCTTCCAATGATTGCTTTTGTATCAGCCAATACTGTACCAAAGCATTTAACTGCTCTTGCTTAAAAGGTTTGGTGCAATAGTCCTGCATACCAACTTTTAGATATTTCTCTCGTTCGCCGTCCATCGCATTGGCAGTTAGAGCAATAATGGGCGGTAGTACTTGGGGATCATACAATTCATGCAGTTTAATAGTGGCCTGTACACCATCCATAATCGGCATATGATGATCCATCAATATCACATCATAACGTTCAGGAAATAAAGCAAAAGCCTCAATCGCTTGCTGACCATCAGTGACATGGGTGACCGTATGACCACTTCTAGTTAACGATTTTTTGGCTATAATCGCATTGACAGCATCATCCTCGACCAATAATATATGGCCCGCTCGCTCATGCGTAGGTTCAATCATTGTCGTATCGTTAGAGTCTTGCCATGTCTCATACTTGTCTTCGTCAATAGTCATTAACGGCAATAAAACACTAAATATAGTGCCAACTCCTACCTCACTGCTCACATGAATATGACCACCCATCAAATCGACTAGAGACTTACAAACAGACAGTCCAAGTCCAGTACCACCATAAATACGATGGGTAAATTTATCTGCTTGATCATAAGCATCAAATATCGCCTCTAACGACTCTTCTTTGATACCGACCCCTGTATCTTTCACTTCTATACACAAAGTCATATTTTGACTAGATTCATAGTCTGTCTTTTTGTTTATTTTGCCTTTTCTACCCGTATCAAGCACGTTACCATCACTACTCTCTGGGCAATAACAGTTATTCATATGTTTAACATCGATGCTTACCTGACCACCTTCACGAGTGAACTTAATCGCATTATTAACTAAGTTTGCGATGATCTGTTTTAGGCGTACCGGATCACCATTAACATAAGGTGATAGCTTCTCAGTATAATGATAATCTAAGGTTACACCTCTCTGACGGGCCTTAATTGCAAATAAACTGACGACCTCATTGCACAAAGTAGATAAATTTAATGGAATAGAGTCAATCGCCATTTTTCCAGATTCAACTTTCGATAAGTCCAAAATACCATTAATAATGACCATCAAATGCTCATTAGAAACTTTTATATTGTCTACATATTCTCGTTGTTCGTTACTGAGTTCGGTATCGCCCAACATTTCTACCATACCGATAATACCATTCATCGGTGTACGAATTTCATGACTCATATTGGCCAAAAAGCTCGATTTCATCTCATTAGCACGTTTGGCATCACGTTGCTTATCTTGTAGTTTCAATGCATCTGCCGCCATCATTGCAAACTGCGCCAATACTGCTGACTGTTGCTCATTAAAATTATAGTTAGGCTTGATATCCATCAAACATAATGAACCCAGTCGATAGGTTTTATTGTCTTCATATAAAATAATGGGTGCCCCTGCATAAAACCTTATATAAGGGGGCTCTATAACAAGTGGGTTTTGATCAAAACGGCTATCTTCTAGTGCATCTGGTACGACAAAGACATCATTTGTCAGTACCGTATAATTACAAAAAGCAATATTACGTGGTGTTTGACAGATATCACCAAACAAGCTATTGGGTCCACGGCCTGTTTTTAGATACTGGGTTTCCTCATCCATAAAGCTGATCATGACAACTGGCACATCAAAAAACAGCTTGGCAAGATCAATGAGACGCTCAAATGCAGGCTCCTCATTATTGTTGAGCACATCATATTTTCTCAGTTTATGAACACGTTCTGATTCATCTGCCGTTACTGGATAGCTCTGCTGAGGTGAGTTAGATATAGACAAGGTAAACTCCATTAAATAATATCAGACGTATTAGTAACGACTCGTCTGTCTTATTAATAATTGTAATGCTTCACTCACCATAATCATCGCCACTACTGATGTAACGACCACTGCTGAGCCATAACCACCGCACTGCAGACCACCTGTCTGACAGCTTTTATCTACAATTGGCGGCTCTGTTGAATAGACACATTTAATGCCAAATTTCTCTTTTAAAGTACTGTTAATACCTTTCTCGTGGCGTAACTTGTTGCGTAGCTTTGCTAGTAGTGGATCTTGATAACAATCACGCAAATCACTTACTCTAATCTGACTTGGATCTATCTTACCACCTGCACCGCCCGCGCAGACCAACTTTAGTTTATTAAATCGACAGTGTAAAGCGATTGCTAATTTAGCATTCATATCGTCTACACAATCTAAAATAACAATCGGTCTCCCCTGAGCAGTAGCGGACTTGACTGCTTCACGACTTGGTAGAAGTGTGGCGACATTATCTACTGTCAAAAAGTCATCGACTAAATTTAACGTTACTGTGGGATTAATCTCTCTAATACGAGTTGCCATTGCTTCAATTTTACTTTGTCCAAACGTGCTGTCTAGTGCAGGCAATTGGCGATTGACATTAGACGCAACCAATACATCTAAATCAATCAACGTAATCGTTCCCACTGCTGTCCGAGCCAGCGCCTCTGCTGCCCAAGAGCCCACCCCTCCTACACCAATAATGTAGACATGAGCTGCCGAAAAAGTATCAACCGCAGAGGTACCATATAGTGTCCGTGTACCTTGAAAACGACGATCGTACTGCTCATCTTGTTGGCGCGATTCGTCTTGTGCAAGACTGTCTTCGACGGATTCTGGTTGTTCAAATTGTCGCGTGTCACTCATAACAGATCAAATTCTCTTTTAAAATATTTTGGTTGTCATTTATACGGCTCATACTTTTTAGCTTCTAATTACAACGATGCTTTTCTTATAAGTAGCACAGTTACACTGAATAAGCCCAGTCTACTTTCAGAGCATCACAGCTATTTTGCCACAATTGCTTAGCAAGTTTATCATGTGGTATTTCTAATAGCTCACTCAAGCTTGCTAATACCCATGGCAGATTGGCTGGTATATTTCTATCATGTGAATGGGTGTCATCCGATACCTGACACATAATAGGTGTCATATCTGGACAATCCGTTTCAATGACCAAGCATTCGATGCCATGACTCTCAACTGCTACTTGAATAGCACGGCGCAGTTTTTTGGCCTTCGGATTGGTAATCTGACCCGTGACACCAAGCTTAAACCCTAATTTTACAAAAGCCTTTGCCTCTTGCTCACCCCCGCTAAAGCTGTGGGCAATACCGCCTAATTTATGCGCATCGTATTTATGCGCTTTTAATATTGCGAGCGCTTCAGCATGCGCTTTACGAATATGCAGCATCACTGGCAGATTGTGGGTTACTGCTATATCCAACTGCGCCGCAAAGAACCTTTTTTGTTTAGCAAACATATCAGGCTGCTTCATTGCATCGGTAAAGGTGTCTAATCCAATCTCACCAATAGCTAATGTACGACGCTCTATCACCATTTGCTCAAGTTGTGTTAAATGGTCGTCGGTATGTTGCTTAATATAAAAAGGATGTAAACCTAGCGCGATATGGGCTGCAACATCGTACTTATCTTTACTATTCACCTTTGTCACAGACGACTGCGACATTTTATTAATGAAATCTTGAGTATCATACATTCGATTAAAATACTGATATAAATAACCTACTAGCACTAAGTGACGAATACCTTGACTATAAGCCTGCTCTACCTGTTGTTTGCGATCATTGTCGAACACTGGAGCATCAAAATGTGTATGCGTATCTATAAGAGGATAGACATTTTTTAAAACTTCTCTAGCGTTTGTTCTCTCAGCAAGGGTCACTGATTCGTTGCCACACATTAATAAACTCCACAACTGACTTTTAAACACATAGAATTAAATGATAGATTGCTATAGACGCATTTTTTAATCTTCTACTTTTCAATTACTAACTTCTATTTATTAGCTGCATTCTCACGAGCATCGTCAATATCACTACTTTCAGTTACAGTATCATGGTCATTTACTGTCTTCATATTGTCCTTTCGGCTACTGCGCCTAGGGATGAGCAATAGCGCAGTTGCAGCCACACTTAGTAAAAGCCATTTTTTCGTATTTTTATAGTTTGTCATTTTAGCTTCTGATTTACTGTGGTGGAAAGTAAGATGCGTAATTCATTATTCTATTAGTAACTAATATACTTAAATATAAAAGCGGCTATGTTTATCTGTGTTATGAATACGCAAGCTAATGTACGATGTAACTAGTATCTATTACATCGTACATTAATTTATGCCAGTTGAATTACATTAACCGTTATATATAGAGCTAATATTTTAACGATTAAGAGGATAGGTCGTGATACCGCTATTAGGACTATCTACTCTCGTAAAACCTTGCGAGGTAGATTTCGGCGCTTGATCACGTTTAGGGATAAGGGGATTTAGCGGCATGAGCTCGTAATCTGCACTGACATTACCATTCCAACCTTCAGTGCCGCTCAATGGTAATTGCTTAATCGTACCGTTTTTATCAATGACCAACTGCAACACTCGCATTTGATTGAATTTGCGTTCAGTCACACTCGCTACCGCACCGCCATCACGTAAAATAGTCGGCTGTAAAAAGATAATCAAATTACTCTTTTGGGTACTGTCGTTGTCAGAACGAAAGAGTCTACCGATAACAGGAACATTGCCCAGCCCAGGAACTTTCTGCTGACGTGTAGTAGTGTTGTCACGCATCAGTCCACCCAAGGCAATCGTCTGCTGATCATCCGCTAGGATGGTCGTGTTAATAAGGCTTTTATTGGTAATTAACCCACTGGCATTACCCGTACTACCTGGTACCACTGACGAGACTTCTTGCGATACCTCTAATCGTACTGTGCCATTGTCACCAATATGAGGAATGACATTCAGATTAATACCAATGTCTTGACGATCAATTGTCTGAAATGGGTTGTTTGAATTATTGCCACTGGTGGTAAAAGAGCCCGTGACAAAGGGTACGTTTTGACCAACCAAGATACTGGCTTTTTCATTATCCAATGTCAAAATCGATGGCATGGACAATAGATTAGCGCTGGTAGATGAGTCAAGCGCCTGTAGAATAGCGCCATAAAACTCTGTATTGCCCTGACTGTCTTTGCGACTGTCTCCAATGCCTATCAGTGCACCAGCAATAGAGCTGGCTGCAGCGCTAATACCTGCCGTACTCGTCCCTGCTAAAGCAGCCGCCGCAAGTGTCGTAGCGCTGGCCCCCACATTGTTAAAGTTGACTACTCCATAGCCACTGTTGGCGTTACCTAGTGCCCACTGAACGCCTAGCTGAGTGGCATCATCGCCTGACACTTCAACAATAGCGGCTTGAATCAATACTTGTGCGCGGCGACTGTCTAATTGGTTGACCGCATCTTCAATCTCAAACATTAGCTCAGGTGCGGCATTGACGATAACGGCATTTTGAGTTTCGTCAGCGATAATACTAAACGGACGACCGCCCACTCCTGTGTTTGTTTCACTTGTGCTGCTAGTCGACACAGCGGCCGCACTGCTACCTAGGCTATCGCTGGCTGCATTATTAATTGCAGCGCCTGTGTTACTTGCATCATTTAGCGAAGCTGATTCTAGTGTCGAGGTCGCGCCAGCACTATTGATAGATTGATTAGCGAGCAAGCCGCGTAACATATCGGCGATATGACCAGCACTAGCATACTTTAAACGAAAGACACGGAGACCACTTAAACGTCTGGTCGGCGTAGTATCCAATTGATTGACCATTTCTTGGACTTTAGCAATCATTTCAGGACTGCCCTTGACCAACAGTCTATCGCTTGACGTATCAGCAATCACCTTTAACTGATTGTTGCCACCTTGTGCTTGTCCACTACCTGCACTTGAGACTAAAGCGCTAATCAACTCCATCATACGTTCGGCATCGACGTGGCGCAGTGGTATCACTTGCAAACTATCATTTACATTACTATCTAAATCACGGATAAGGGCCGTCAGTTGATTAAGGCTGTCTGCTCGATCGGACAATACTAGCGCATTGACACCAGGTACAGCGGCTGCGTGAGCCGACTGCGGCATCAATGGGCGAATAACACCTAATACTTCTGCAGCTTGGGTATTAGTCAAATAAATAACTCGAGTGGCGAGCGATTCGCCAACACTATCACCGCGTAAATCAACCGCCACACCAGATTGCTTAGCGATATTATCTGGCACCAGTTTTGTCGTCGTTCCCGATTCAATCGCAGCAATACCATTCACCTGCATCACGCTCAGAAATAACTGATAAATCTCATCACGGGACAGGGCTTTGTTGGAAATAACTGTGACATTACCATTGATACGTGGATCAAGCACAAAGTTTTGATCTGTAATGGTCGCAACTTCATTGATAAAAGCTTTGATATCAGCATCTTGCAAATTGACTTTCCAGCTCTCGGCATTGGCAAGACCAACACCAGCAGCCCATAATGGCACTGCCAGACAAAGTGGACGACACAGGCGCATCAAACGCTGCAGGCTACAGTACAAAGGCGTGGCTGAAAAATTCTGAAAACTTACCATATTGATGATTACCTACAGTGATATTGCTTACTATGTGCTGAGTTTTTAAGGAGCAATTTTGCTAAAAACCTACCTTGCTAGAACTGTTGGCGAATCGTAATAACCTGCTCACCACGTTGAACCTCTATCTGCGCTTCACCTGCTTGCTGTACTTGCTGAAGTACACCAGCATCTTGCGCAGGGTTATTACCTACGCTCTGTCCGTTGACGGTCAGCACCTTATCACCTGGCTCTAACCCTAAACGATTACGTAGGCCAGCAGGCATCGCCGCTGTAACTTGATAACTCTCACCTGATGCCATCACCCCCATTCTACTTAAATAACTGGCAGGGTTTTCTTGCAAGGCCGTAACAGCTTCTTCGATAGCTGACTGGGGATTACTTGAAGTGTCTGCGCCAGTTGTCCCTTCTGCATCAGGAATAGCGTTTTGTACTGGCTGGGGCGCTGTAGGCAACATGCTATTATTTGGCAAACGCTGGTTACTTATTCCGCTTGCTAGCATATCACTTTGGTCTAATGGCATCGCCTCTGGCATTTTAATAACGGTTTCTTTATCGTTAGCATCAGCGATGATGACTGAATTCCAATCAACAGCCACGAGCGTATAATCGCTGTCTTTTAGTCCATCACCGATGCGGTAATTTTTGACTTCGCCATTGACATTCAATAAGGCGGAAGACATGCTCTCAGGTAGGGCTAGTAGTACACCTTTGAGCTCAATGTTGGGAGGTGGTTGCACGGCTGCGGTAATAGGATCAGGCTCAGCAAAGATTGCAAATAAGCCACTATAATCGTTGGTGGATTTGGCATTACTCTGTAGAGGCGCTAAAGGCAATGCAGGTGCTAAAGGCGCTGCTAGCAGTAGCCATAAAAGACGGGCGGCTGTCCAGCATAGCCAAGCAATGGCTAACAATAATAGCCAACCTGAAAAGCGATTGAGAGTATTGATAACAGGTTTTAGGCTTGCGGCGATATTAAGCATTTAGTTCGCCCCCAAACCAGCTAGCAATGGCTGGCGCACACTGACAACTGGCGTATCTTGAGGGGCTTGTCCTTTATACTCAGGCATGTTCTCTAGCAAGCGCTGCGTCAAACTGACATCGAGCATATTATCGCTATCGAGATACAGATCTCCCAAACGCTTATCTTGATTATTCAGCAAATTAATATGCAGCAAATCTCTATTGTTTTTCTGCTCTGTACCAAGCTCGGCTCTTAGAGCAGGCATCGTAATATAAAAAACTTTGCCACCACTAGGATAGCCTACCTCACCACCAACCCAAGTCAATTGACCATCCGCTGCGCTAAATCCGCCAGCATCTTTAGCAGGATCACTACTAGATGTGTCACTTTCATCAGACTGGCGCGTTAGCGATACATTATTTACTTGAATAGGGGTATTTGGCAGCTGCCAGTTGACTACACTCGCTAGCGTCTCAGGTGCAATTTTCCCACTCATGCTGTCAACTTGCCATGAGTTCAGACCAAGTTTAACTTGCCCATTCAGGCGTGTCTGTGATGAGTGGATATTGACATCCACACCTAGCTTACCTATGAGTAATTGCCAAGGCTGCCATGACCATTCCGCCATACCTGTGAGCGACGATGATGACATAGGCAACTGCCAAATAGCAGCACCTTGCCACACATTGCCGGATACATGCTGGACATAAGGCGTATCTGGCGCGTATTTCTCAAGTAACCATGCTGCTGGCATTTGCAAAACAGCAAATAGCGCAAACAACACAAACCCAACCAGCCACCAAAGCTTACGGGGACGTTTATGAGAAAACTCAGATACTTGGGCCACAGTCGTACAACTCTTATATAAGACAAAAACGTCATTATCATAACAAACAATGGCATATAGATGACAGAAAAAAAGCCAGTATCTTTTTGCCAAAATACTGGCAGTAAAGATACTGGCTTTTAATTTCTGAAAAACAGCTATATCTATCGCTAAATGGTTGTAAATACACCATTATAAATAGCAACTTCAAACTGGTTCACAGAAAGTAACTCTATAAGAAAACAGCTAATTAAATAGCGAAATCTTCGATATCACGACCTGCTGCTAGCGCTTCGACTAACCACGTTGGCTTACGGCCACGGCCAGTCCAAGTTTCACTATGGTCATCAGTATTACGATATTTAATGCTGCGTTTTTTCTCTAACTTTTCACCAGCTTTCAGTATTTCTTCAATCGTTGCATTGCTATCTTCTGCAATCTGCTCGAACTGCATATAGGCATCATACAAACGTTGATGCTGTTTTTTGGCGATAAGTTGTTGAGCGTTTTCAGTGATAGCACGTAACTCATCTACGTTCAAATTTTCTAAATCAATTGCGTTATTTTTGCTCATAATAAATCCAATTATAAAATAAGAGTGTGGCCTCTATTGAGGTATTGTTTTTCGTGAAAACATGCAATGAACAAATCGTTCATTGGCCATTAAATCTATGTATAAAATAGAATTAATTCTAAAGAGCATTTAATTTCTAATGGCATCTCGAACAATCCATTATAAATAGAAAATATATAGCAATAGATGCTCATTGTATCTATTTTAAATAAAACTAGTTTTAGATAAATCTAGACACATAAGTCACTATTCTTTATATATTACTATTATAGCTTTGCAAGCATTTTCTAATAATAAAACAAAATTCTAGTACTTTGACTACTGTTAGAATTTTACAATAACATTTCGACAAAAATCCACTGTTAAAATAATAGAGATTTTATCGGAATTACAAATAATGTAGATTAGATCTAAGCTATATATACTAGAGTAGTAAGCCAATACACTATACTCTCAAATACTGCTAATCTTGGAGATAGTTTTACATTAGCTCTGTAACTTGCTATGTCGCTCCTATGGTACATTCCGAAGAATTTAACCATTTCATATAAAGATCTATTATCCAAATAGCTTTCGATTTATTAATAAGAAACAAGTAAAACTTTGGCTATTATCATCGAAATTTATTTTATTTAGAGACGATCAATATATATTATATATACGCCATATAAAGTTAGTATAGCAATTTTTAAAACCAAACGTCACTAATCGTAATTGTTTTTTGGTATAAACGGTCAATATAGAGTATAGAAGGTAGTAGGTATACTAGCTAATGTAGAAACCAATAGTATTAAACCAATACCAAATAAACTTAAGTTTAATCATTTAGATATTAAGAGCATATTAAATAAATTAAAAATTCTTTAATAAAAAATTAGTTTAGCTATGTCAAAAGCATCAACTGAATTATATTTCTGGATATAGTTAATCCTCTATAAAAGAGCTATAGCGTTAACCTAGCTTGAAGTATCACAGTTACATCTGCACTCAGTTGCCTTGTCTTTCTTTTAAACTGAATCAACTATAGCAAGCATTAAAAAAGCCCTACAGTTGCAGGGCTTTTTGAACATATATTTTACATTAAAGTCTAAGGTGCATCCTAGAACGGAATATCATCATCTACAGGGCCATCTGGCATTGCTGTAGGCTTAGATTGTGCAGGCTTCTGTGCTGGTTGATTGAACTGGTTTTGCTGAGCAGGCGCTTGATTGTTAAAACTGTTCTGACCACCTTGAGCTGCTGGTTGGTTGTAACCGCCTTGATGTGCCATCTGATTATTTGCTTGCTGACCAAAGTTATTCTGGTTATTTTGGCCGCCTTGATTATTATAGCCGCCACTTTGACCTTGGTTTTGACCGCCAAAGCTATCTCCACCTTGACCACCGCCAGTTTGGCCGTCTAGCATCTGCATTTGTTCAGCACGAATCTCAGTAATATAACGGTCTTGACCACTTTGGTCTTGGTATTTACGTGTACGCAAACTACCTTCGATGTAGACTTTGCTGCCTTTACGCAGGTATTGCGCTGCGATTTCACCTAAACGGTTAAAAAGTGCGATACGATGCCACTCTGTCGCTTCTCTTTTTTCGCCGCTTTGCTTGTCTGTCCACTGCTCTGATGTCGCAACCGAGATATTGGTCACGCTACCGCCATTGCTGAATTGGCGCGCCTCAGGATCTGCTCCGAGGTTACCGATGATGATAACTTTATTGACTCCGCGCATGATACCGTCCTTTTACTTATGAATAATTTAATAAACTGTTTTAATCGTTATCTGATAGCGTCAGTTGGCACTATCAATTGTATAATTTTACTTTAACCAATTTTTATCGAAATATCTATAGGCTACCTATGGTGCACGTCAGTCTATGTCGCTTGGATAGTCTATCTGGATATATTAGTCGATATTGTAGAGTCCAATAAATAACAGGTAATAGTTAAAGGTGCTGCTATTTTGCCATTTTAAGACGCTGAAGAACACCTTTCACCTTTATCGATATTGCATAGCACCTTACTTATTATCAAGTGATTTAGAGATTTCTAGTTAGCATCGGAAGGCTTACGATGCATGCTCAACGTCACGCTACCCAGCTCTACGCCAAACTTTTTCATCACTGAGCGATTGAGCATGACATCCTCATTGATAAGATACATCCAATCATCGAACGTTACTTTATAGGTTTTGTCCTCGACAGGTAACTCTAATAAGTAATTCCAGTGCAACGTATTGCCAACCACTTGCCCTGTTGCTTCGCCAATGACATCACCTGCCACACCTTTCCAACTACCATCTGCCTGCTCAGTCAGTCGCCATATACGCTGCGATTTTGTGCCATCTGCCCACGAGAACTTCTCGTTTAGGACAATGACATCGTCTCCCTCATGGGTTGCATCAATATCGACATAAAAGCGCTTTTTGACTTCGCCATTTCGACCTTGGAACATGCCCCAACCATCAATTTGACCCGAAAAAAACTCATGCATATCGAGCGTTGGTGTGGTGTTCTGATACGCCTGAATATTTTGCGTAGCGCAACCAGAGGTTAGCAGTATGGCTGATGATAAACCAAGACCTACGGTTAACTTGGCTATTGAGCGATGCGCCTTCTTTTTACCCTCAATGACACTACCAGACAGCATCTTAAATTTACTCATATTAATTCCTTTTAAATAGAAATAAATAGTTAGTTTCTACTTATTGATACTGATGGTTTATGAGATTGCTGTCTGTGCAATTTTTGCTATTTGGCTTTGTTTCTATATAAAAACATAAGCCTAAAGCTGTTATATATCGTATTAAATATCTAGCCGACTCTGCGCCAAACTCGATAGCTGCTGACGTGAATCATCCGTCAACTGTGTCTTATCTAACTTTAAATAGGCGACTTGCTCTTTTGCCATTACGACCAGCTCGTCAACGCCATCTACTGCCAGCATTTGTCGTGACCAGTCTTGAATATTGATGTCTTTGGGAATAGTAACCGTCGTGCTCGATAGATAAGGTGGCTGAGAAATGGGAATAATGATAAGCAATGCGGCACCCATAATAATAGCCAGTATGCCCCACGCCAACAAATTAGGCTGGCTTAATAACAGACCACCCATTGCCCCGCCTACAAATGCTCCAAAGAACTGACTAGAAGAGTTAAGCCCCATCGCGGTCGCTTTGTTAGCGACTGGTGCTCGCTTAGATATCCACGAAGGAATCGTTGCCTCAAGCAGGTTAAAGCCCATAAAGTACAGCAGCAAGCCAAATATAATACCAACACCGACCTGACTGCCAAGCGCAAGTATTGCTAAAGCGGCGGTCATTAATGCAATCGCACCCAAAAACACCTGACGCATTTTGTGTTTCTTTTCAGCGATGATAATAAACGGTATCGCGATGGCGAAACCAATAAACAATAGTGGCAAATACACCATGCCTTGCTGACGCACTGACAAGCCAAGTACGTCGCTGAGCTGGTGCGGCAATATCACAAATATCGCAGTCATCGTCAGATGTAGCGCAAAGATACCGATATGTAAGCGGTTAAGATCGCCAATCTTAAGGACAGTCGCTAATTGCTGACCGATGGTTTTGTTATCTAGGTTATGCTTGAGCACGCGCATAGGCGTCGGTACTACCACTAATAGCAGCATTGCCAATATAGCAAACCCTGAAGTCAGCCAAAACAGTCCAGAGATACCGAGCGAGCCGACTAACAATGGACCAAAAGCGAAGGCGAGCATGATAGAGGTCGCAATCGTCAGACCCATCGTGGCCATCGCTTTGGTACGCATTTCCTCCCGAGTCACATCAGCCAATAGTGCCATAAGCACAGCGGAGACCGCTCCACTACCCGCCAGCGCTCGACCAATGATCACTTCATAAATATCCGTCGCATTTGCCGCAATCATGCCGCCGACAGCGAACAGTATCAACCCCAAAAAGATAATAGGCTTACGCGGAAATTTATCAGCAGCCAAACTCATCGGTATCTGAAAGATGGCCTGCCCTAAGCCATAAATACCAACGGCCAAACCAATCAAAAACGGCGTCGCGTGTGCATAATTGTCACCATAAACAGAAAATACCGGCACAATCATAAACAAGCCAATCATACGTAAGGCAAAGATGCCACCGACTCCGAGGATTGCCCGTTTCTCTACGCTATTCATACTTGCCTCACTGGTTGCTCATTGCTGGTTGCTCATTGCTGTCTTTCGCGACTAACACTTGCGCCATACCATGATTTATCACTACTGGTTTATCAAGGCATTGGCCTATAAATCAAGCCCCCTAGTATAAGACATTCGCCGTTTGGTTGCCGAGACTTTTGTCTTACTGGTGCAGCAATGTATGCGCCCTCAACCCAAGCCATTCATATTACGAGATTATTTTGTTACCAAGTGCATCAGATGTACAGTCACACCTTGAATAATGCTGTCACCATGACAATAAAGTAAAACATTGTCAGCACAATTAATGGCTAACTCACCATATCTACGTAATGACGAACGCTTCTATAAAATGACATTTTTGGTCAAAACCATAACAAACGATGCCTGTTACTTAACACTGATTTGATTTAGATTTGCTTAGTCCTATAAAAAATCGTCATAAGAACGACAAGCAATATAAAGCCAAACAATAATAGAAAATGAATAGCTAGGCTGGCATAACTTTTACCTTATAAATGTATGTACCTTTTATAATGACACTATTCATAACGACATTATTTATAACGATATCTTTTATAACAACACTACTCATAACAACATCATAAATTTAGAATTATTCACCTTTTAACCAACCACTTTACTGATCTGTATTTACTTTTTGACTTGAGATATTTCCCAATCCCCTTTTAGCAAATAGGAAACCTGTAACCGATGGCACATGACCATATCGCAATACGCGGCGCACGTACTCATAATTTAAAAAACATCGATTTAGACATTCCACGAGATAAATTCGTGGTAATCACTGGCCTATCTGGCTCTGGTAAATCTTCATTGGCATTCGATACGCTATATGCCGAAGGGCAACGTCGTTATGTCGAGAGCTTATCGGCATACGCTCGTCAGTTCCTCTCGCAAATGGAGAAACCTGACGTCGATAGTATCGAGGGTCTATCCCCTGCGATTGCTATCGAGCAAAAATCAACCAACCATAACCCACGCTCGACCGTCGGTACGATTACCGAAATTTATGACTATCTGCGTCTGCTCTATGCACGCATCGGTACACCATATTGCCCTGAGCACGGTGAGCCAATGGTTGCGCAGTCGGTCACTGAGATGGTCGATCAAGTCATGGCCTTGCCAGATGACACCAAGATTATGATTTTGGCACCGGTGATTCGTGAGCGTAAAGGCGAGCATACCGTTTTGCTTGAGCAGCTGATTGGACAAGGTTTTGTCCGTGTGCGCGTCGACGGCGATGTCTATGACACTGATGAGCTACCGACCCTGGATAAAAAGAAAAAACATACCATCGAAGTGGTGGTCGATCGATTTAAAGTTCGTGATGACTTGGGCAACCGTGTCGCTGAGAGTTTAGAGACTGCGTTACGTTTGGGTCAAGGACTGGTCACGCTGCACTTTATGGATGGTAATCCAAAAGAAGGCGGTGACGAAAACCAAGTGATGTCAGCCAAGCATTCATGCCCTGTCTGTGATCGTGCAGTGCCTGAGCTTGAACCACGCATGTTCAGTTTTAACAATCCATACGGTGCGTGCCCAAGCTGTGATGGCCTCGGCAAACGTCAATATTTCGCCGCTGAAAAACTGATTACTCATCATGAAAAGTCACTTAACCAAGGCGCAATCAATGGTTGGGACAAGCGTCATGCGTACTACTTTGGTTTACTTAGCACGGTCTGTAAGCATTTCAAAATCGACATGGATGCACCGTGGCAGGACCTGTCTAAAGAACAGCAAGACCTCATCATGCATGGTTCTGGTAAAGAAAAACTGACCTTTAATTTTACCGATGAGCGCGGTCGTAAGACGAATAAGACTGTACCGTTTGAAGGTGTGCTTCCTTACCTAGAGCGTCGTTATGCGAAAACGCAAAGTAACCTTGTCCGTGATGAGCTAGCTAAATATCTGGCTGATACCACTTGTAACGTCTGTGACGGCGCGCGTCTGAATGAAATCTCACGCAACGTCCGTGTTGATGATCAGACCATTGCAGAAATCGTTAAGCTATCTATAGGTGATGCGGCTGACTATTATAAAACGCTAAAGATTGGCGGTCACAAAGGTGAAGTCGCCGAAAAAATCTTTAAAGAGATTAATGAGCGTTTAAACTTCCTCGTCAGCGTTGGACTGGATTATTTAACACTCGCCCGCTCTGCCGAAACATTATCAGGCGGTGAAGCGCAGCGTATTCGTCTAGCCAGCCAAATCGGTGCAGGTCTAATGGGCGTGATGTATGTACTTGATGAGCCATCAATCGGTCTGCATCAGCGTGACAATGATCGCCTGCTAAAAACCCTAACGCGCTTACGTGACTTGGGCAATACGGTACTGGTCGTTGAGCATGATGAAGATGCGATTCGCCAAGCAGATCACGTGATCGATATCGGTATCGGCGCAGGCGTACATGGTGGTCACGTGATCGCCCAAGGTACGGTCGATGACATCATGGCAAACAAAGAATCGCTGACTGGGCAATATATGTCTGGTAAGAAAAAAATCGAGATTCCAACTGTGCGTCATAAAGCCAAAACCATTGATGTCGAAGTCAAGGGTAAAGCCAAAGCCAAAAAAGTACCGATGACCATCGAGCTAAAAGGCGCGTCAGGCAATAACTTGCACGATGTAGACTTGACCATTCCTGTTGGTATCATGACTTGTGTGACTGGTGTCTCAGGTTCGGGTAAATCAACGTTGATTAATCGTACCCTTATGCCATTGGCCGCGACTCAGTTAAACAATGCCTCGACACTGATTGCCGATAAGTTCGAAAGCATTAGCGGTCTTGAGCATTTGGACAAAATGGTCGATATCGATCAAAGCCCAATCGGTCGTACGCCGCGTTCAAACCCAGCGACTTATACAGGCGTGTTTACCCCTGTACGTGAGATGTTTGCCCAGACCCAAGAAGCTCGTGCTCGTGGTTATAAACCGGGCCGCTTTAGCTTCAACGTAAAAGGCGGACGCTGTGAAATGTGCCAAGGTGATGGTCTCATCAAGGTTGAGATGCATTTCTTGCCTGATATGTATGTGCCGTGTGATACCTGTGAAGGCAAGCGCTACAACCGCGAGACCTTAGAGATTCACTATAAAGGCAAAACCATCGCTGACGTGCTTGATATGACCGTTGAAGATGCCGTTGAGTTCTTTTCAGCGATACCAGCCATCTATCGTCGTCTGCAAGCATTGATGGATGTCGGTCTCAGCTATATTCGCTTGGGTCAGTCTGCGCCAACACTATCAGGTGGTGAGGCGCAGCGTGTCAAACTGGCGCGTGAGCTTGCCAAGCGCGATACGGGACAGACGCTCTATATCTTGGATGAGCCAACCACTGGTTTGCATTTCCATGATATCGATAAACTGCTCACTATCTTGCATGCGCTGCGTGATAAAGGTAATACTATCGTGGTCATCGAGCATAACTTGGATGTCATCAAGACAGCAGACTGGGTGATTGATCTAGGCCCTGAAGGCGGTAAAGGTGGTGGTATGATCATCGCTGAAGGCACGCCTGAGGAAGTGGCTGAAGTCAAAGAATCCTACACGGGTATATTCTTAAAGCCAATGCTTGAGCAAAGCATGAAAGAAGTCAGCTAATACCCTTAGTAATAATTGATAAAAGGCCACTCTTTATAGGGTGGTCTTTTTTATTGGTTGGTATAAAGCAAAGCGCAAACTATAAGCTATGAACGGAAATTGATATATAAACTAAGACTTAGGTTACTTCGCTACGTTACCTTTCTTAATATTTACTAAAGATAATTAAAAGTTAAATGTATTAATATTTAGCTGGTTAGATATGATGCGTAAACACACACGATATAGAAACAACTGGTTAATAACGGTATAGCACGTACGAATTGACGCTACCCACTCTTGTACGACCTCTGAAACTCTTAAGGACTTCTTATGAAAAAATTACTATTTATTGTCTTAGCATCTACTGTTGGCGTTAGCGCCTGTGCGTCAAGCGGCACATCAAATGGCGTAAGCGATCACAACCATCAAAGACCTGCGATGTCCGCTGATATGAAGCAAGCCATGGATGATTGTGCTCAACGAGCTGGCGTAAAAATGTCTAAAGAGAGTCGTCCAAGTAAAAGTGATATGAAGAAACTAGAAGCATGTATGACTGCTAAAGGGTATAAAAAACCTGAAGGACATGGTCAAGGCCGTCCGCAATAACTAGCATTTTTTAGATACTCGGTGATAGAAGGCTGCTCTTTATAGAGTGGCCTTTTTTGTTTGACTATAGTAATACTTACTTCCAGACTTGCCACCATTTTTTGCCTATAAAATCATTATTCTTATATTTAAAAAAACCTGAATCAATTATATGTTCATCTAATGTATGAACATCAAATCCAATTTTATCATTCATCAATTCGTGCAAAATTAGTTGCGGTAGTGATTCTTCAGTATAAAACTCAGTCTCGCTATCAGGATGAAAATAGACCTTTTTATGTCCATAATCTTCATCATTCATAAACTTTGTAGGCAAACTTCTCCATTTGGACTCAATCTCATATAGCTCGCCTTCATCTACAGTAATTTCATAGGTAATGCTGCGAAATTTTCTGACAATCTTCTTATCAAGTATAACTGCATAACTGTAAGTACCTCCACTATCATACTCTTCGAAAACAAAAACAAATTTAGGAACAAAAGTTTTCTGAATCATATCCATATTATATGAGCTATTATTCTGTAGAATTTCATCAACAAATTTGGAGTTAGATACTATCAAATATTTATCAGTCTTAGCGATGAAAAAGCAATCCTCGTCTCTACAATCACAATGTTTTTCTATAGGTATAAACTCTTTATTGAATAAATTAGTCAAGACCGACATAAAATCTAAGTTTTTCGTATCTGTTTGGATTACAACGCCGCAGAAGGATGTACCCATAACTTATTCTCCATTTTTACAATAATTATGTCTCACATACCGTAGCATATCTCATGAAACCTCTTAAAATGTCACAATTCAAATCATTAATAATAAGTCCATAATTATATGAATTTTAATACACATTTAGAAAAGACCAAATTTGCTATTATTAGTGCTCTAAATAGCTCGTAGGTTGGATTGACGAAGGAAACCCAACTGTCTGATATTCATCAAAACCAACTCGTTGGGTCTCATCCTTCGACACCAACCTACAATTTAAACGCGGAATCACCTACAATCCGTAGGTTGGGTGGAGCTTGCGACACCCAACAAAATTAAGTAATATCAATTATTAGTTATAATTTGCAGAATAGCATGCAGTATCGAAGGCACTATCAGAAAGGAGCAACCTACTTTTTCACTATCAACCTAGCTGATAGGTCTAGTGATTTGCTAATCAAAGACATTGCAACACTTAGACGCGCCTTCAAACTCGTTAAACAAAAATATCCTTTCTACATTGATGCCATTGTTATCTTGCCAGACCATTTGCATATGTTATGTACTATGCCAAATAATGATGCCGACTTCTCTAAACGAATAAAACTAATTAAATATTACTTTTCTTATAACATTGCCAAAACAGAATCTATTTCGAGTAGTAGACTTAAGAAGAGCGAGCGTGGTATTTGGCAACGTCGATTTTGGGAGCATTGCATTCGCGATGAATCAGACT